>JAABUT010000149.1_pt1 | contig 127186 bp, 135 predicted proteins | sample 5559281 | NCBI WGS metagenome assembly JAABUT01 (sample SAMN10711880, study PRJNA513359) | rock metagenome | isolation source: Antarctica rocks | place: Antarctica: Victoria Land, Ricker Hills nord | collected 2016-01-04 | reverse complement strand
GCGATCGTGAGCCGGTGGCAGACTGGCCCGTCGTGGCCCGTCGCCCGCTCGCGCCGCTCCTCCTGACCGTCCTCGTCCTCGCGGGCTGCGGGCGCGATCGGACCCGACCCCCCGATCTCACCCATGCTCGTGTGGGCGAGGGGTTCATCGCCCTGGACCTCGCGAGCTCCGGCCTCTCGCTGCGGATCCCGCGCGGCTGGCAGCAGTGGAGCATCCCCCTCCCGGGCCTGACGTCGCTGGGCTCGGGAGGCGCGAACGTCGCCGTCTGGCGCTACGAGCGCTCCGAGCCGCTGCCGTCCGGTCCCACCGCCCTGGCGCGGGCGCGTGACGCCCTCGTGGCCGGGGCGCGCCGGCGCGACCCGTCCCTCGTCGTCTCCTCCGCGCGCGTCGTGCGGATCGACGGGGCGCCGGGGGTGGAGCTCCTGGCCTCCGAGCGCGTGGGCAGCCTGCGCCGGCGCGTGCGCTCGACCCACGTCTACGCCTCCGGAGCGGAGATCGTGATCGACGCGCTCGCGCCGCCGCGGCAGTTCGCCGAGCTCGACCGGGCCGTCTTCCGCCCCGTCGTGGCCTCCCTGCGCCTCTCCGCGCCGCAGCGGTGAGCCGACGCAGCCCCCTCCTCTGATGCCCGAGCTGCCCGAGGTCGAGACGATCCGCCGCCACCTCGCGCCGCGGGTGGAGGGGCGGCGCTTCGGCGCGGTCGAGGTGCTCGACCCACGCTGGACGGCGCCCGAGGCGCCCGATCGGATGGCTCGGGCGCTCTCCGGCCGGCGGGTCGAGGAGCTCGCCCGGCGCGGCAAGTACCTGCTCTGGCGGCTGGACGACACGCGAACCCTCGTGCAGCACCTGCGCATGACCGGCACGGTGCTCGTGGGCCCGGAGCCCGAGCCGGCCCACACGCGGGTCCGCCTCCCCCTCGACGACGGGACACGGATCGTGGTGGTCGATCCGCGCCGCTTCGGGACGGGCCACCTCGTCGCCGACGAGGCCGCCTACCTCGGCCCGCGCCTCGGCCTCGAGCCTCTCGACGCCGGCTTCACGGTCGCGCACCTCCTCGCCCTGACCCGGCGCTCACGCGCGCCCGTCAAGGCCTTCGTCCTGAACCAGACGCATATCGCGGGGGTCGGGAACATCTACGCCGACGAGGCGCTGTTCCGCGCGCGGATCCATCCCCTGCGCCCCGCGGACCGGCTCACGCGCCCGCAGGTGACCGCGCTCCGCGACGCCATCGTCGCGGTGCTCGAGGCGGGGATCGACGCCCGCGGCGCCTCCATCGACGACTTCCGCGACCCCGACGGGATCCAGGGCTCCTTCCAGGACGCGTTCCGCATCCATCTCCGGGCCGGGCGCCCGTGCCTGGAGTGCGGCGGCCCGGTGCGCAAGCTGGTCGTCGGCGGCCGCGGGACCCACGTGTGCGAGCGCTGTCAGCCGCGCCCGCGTGCGGTCAGGCGGCCTTGAGCTCCGCGAGGTCGCCCGACCTGTCGAGGGCGACGAGCTCGCGGAAGCCGCCGATGCTCTCCCCGTCGACGAGGATCTGCGGGAAGGTCATCAGCCCGGTCTTCCGGGCCAGCTCGGCCCGGCCGTCCGGGTCGCGTGCGAGATTGATCTCCTCGTACTCGACGCCGCGGGAGGCGAGCAGCGCCTTGGCGTTGCGGCAGTACGCGCACGGCTCCGTGGAGTACATGACGACGTTCTTCATACTTCAGAAAGTATAGCTACGTGGCCGGGAGCCTGAAGACCGAGGGGATCGTCCTGCGCTCCCTGCGCTACGGGGAGGCCGACCGGATCCTCCACGTCCTCACCCCGCACCGGGGGAAGCTCGGGGCGATCGCCAAGGGCGTGCGCCGCTCGCGCTCGCGCTTCGGGGGGCGCCTCGAGCCCTTCGGGCGGGTGCGGCTCGTCCTCCACGAGGGCCGCTCGGACCTCCTCACGGTGACGAGCGTGGACACCGTCGCGGTGTTCAAGCGCCTGCGGGGCGACGCGCGGGCGCTCGACGCCGCCGGCCGCGCGTGCGACGCCGTCTCGCGCCTGTTCGGAGACGGCGACCCGCACCCCGAGGTCTTCCACCTGCTCGCCAACTTCCTCGCCGTGCTCGACGAGGACCCGGCCCGTGCCGGCCGCGGCGCCTCGCTCGCCTTCCGTCTGAAGCTGTTGGTCGCCGCCGGGCTGACCCCGCAGCTCGGCTCGTGCGCCGAGTGCGGGGAGGAGGAGGGGCTCGTCGCGTTCTCCGGCGCCGCCGGCGGGGTGGTGTGCGGCGCCTGCGAGGGGAGCGGCTTCCCGTTGGGCGCGGAGGCCCACGCCTTCCTCGTGGACGCCCTCGGGGCGCCGCTGGCCGCCGCGCCCACCGCATCGCGCCGCGCCCTCGGCCAGGCCGAGCGGGCGGTGGGGGAGACGGCCGAGCACCACGCCGGAATTCGCTTGCGGCCAGCCGCAAGGGAATTCCGCTGATCCGGCTGCGGCGATCCGTGCCGGTTCTGTGCCGGAAGCGTGACGAAGCTGCCGTGTCACCCCCGCGCCGTCCGGGCGCGGAGCGATCCTCGACGTCATGCCCCCCTGACAGAATCCGCTCACGTGAGCGCCGAGGTCTTCCCGCACCCCACCGGTCCGGTGGCCGCGCGCTTCGCCGGAGGGGTGTGCGAGCGCGAGGCGACCGAGCTCTCGGCGCTGGCCACGGCCTCCTACCCGGCGCGCCGGGAGCGCCCGGAGGAGGACTGCGGGCTGCGCACGCCGTTCCAGCGTGACCGCGACCGCATCGTGCACGCGAAGGCGTTCCGTCGCCTCGCCCACAAGACGCAGGTGTTCGTCGCGCCGGAGGGCGACCACTACCGCACGCGGCTCACCCACACGCTCGAGGTCACGCAGGTGTCGCGTACCGTCGCCCGGGCGCTGCGGCTCAACGAGGACCTCGTCGAGGCGATCGGCCTGGGCCATGACCTCGGCCACCCGCCCTTCGGCCACATCGGCGAGGACGTGCTCGACGCGTGCCTGCGGGCGCGCTTCGACCGCCCCTTCCGCCACTTCGAGCAGTCCCTGCGCGTGGTCGACGTGCTCGAGGGGCTGAACCTCACCGCCGCGGTCCGCGACGGGATCCTGCACCACTCGAGCCGGACGGAGGAGCCGGGGACGCTCGAGGGGCGGATCGTGCGGCTCGTCGACCGCGTCGCCTACGTCAACCACGACATCGACGACGCGGTGCGGGCCGGGGTGCTCGACCCGGCGGACCTGCCCACCGAGGCGATCGGCGCGCTCGGGCCCACCGGCTCGGCGCGGATCGACGCCCTCGTGCACGACCTCGTGGAGACCTCCGCGGCCGCGGGGGACATCGCGCAGGGCGAGGAGGCCGGGGCGGCGATGGGCGAGCTGCGGGCCTTCATGTTCGAGCACGTCTACCTCGGCGACGCCGCGCGGCGCGAGCACGCGAAGATCCAGCGCGTGGTCACGTCGCTCTTCGAGTTCTTCTGCGCGCGGCCGGAGCTCGTGCCCGTGTCGCCCGTTGAAGCGGAACTGCCCGAGCGCGTGGCGGACTACCTCGCGGGGATGACCGACCGCTTCGCGATCCGCGCCTTCGAGGACCTCTGCGTACCCCGCGCCTTCTCGCCGTGACCCGCTATGCCGAGGGCTCGAAGGAGCGGGTGCGCGACGCCACCGACCTGCTCGCGCTCGTGGAGACGCGGACCGAGCTGTCGCGCAAGGGCGTGGACTCCTACTTCGGGCGCTGCCCATTCCACGACGAGCGGACCGCCTCCTTCCACGTGCGCCCGCAGGTGGGGGTGTACTACTGCTTCGGCTGCCATGCCAAGGGGGACGCGTTCTCGTTCCTGATGGAGACCGAGGGGCTGGGGTTCGTCGAGGCGATGGAGTCGCTCGCCGAGCGGGCGGGGGTCGAGCTCGAGCGCGAGGAGGAGGACCCCGGGGCGGCCGAGCGCCGCGGCCACGAGAAGCGCCTGCTCGAGGTGCTCGAGCGGGCCGCGGCCTGGTACGCCCGGGCGCTGTGGGAGTCCGACGACGCGGAGCGGGCCCGGGCGTACCTGCTGGGCCGCGGGCTCTCGGAGGAGACGCTGCGGGCGTTCGGGGTCGGGTGGGCGCCGGAGGCGTGGGACCGGGTCCTCGTGGCCTCGCGCCGGGCCGGGTGGAGCGAGGAGGAGCTCTTCGCCGCCGGGCTCGTGCAGCGGGGCAAGGGCGGCCGCGTGTTCGACCGCTTCCGCGAGCGGATCATCTTCCCGCTGGCCGACGAGCGCGCCCGGGTGCGCGGGTTCGGCGCCCGGGCGATGCGCGACGACCAGGGCGCCAAGTACCTGAACTCCGCGGAGGGCCCGGTGTTCTCCAAGGGCCGTCAGCTCTTCGCGCTGGACCGGGCGCGGCGGCCGGCGGCGACCGCGGGGGAGGTCGTGCTCGCCGAGGGCTACACGGATGTGCTCGCGCTGCACCAGGCGGGGGTCGCGACGGCGGTGGGGCTGATGGGCACGGCGCTGACCGAGGACCAGGTCGGGGTGCTCGCCCGTACCGCGAAGACGGTGGTCCTCGCGCTCGACGCCGACCGCGCCGGCCAGGAGGCGATGCTCAAGGCGGCGCGGCTCGCCGAGGGGCGGGGGCTCGAGCTGCGCGTGGTCGGGCTGCCCGAGGGCTCGGACCCCGCCGACCTGCTCGCCTCGGAGGGGGCCGAGGCGCTGCGCACGCGCTTCGGGCGCTCGATGCCGTTCGTGGTCTTCCGCGTGGAGCGGGCTCTGGCCGAGGCCGACACCGGAAGCGCCGAGGGCCGGGACCGTGCGTTGACCGAGCTCCGTCCCCTCGTTCGCGGGCTGCCGCCGAGCATCGTGCGCGAGGAGCTCGTCCAGCGGATCGCCGCGCACCTGCAGCTTCCGGAGACCCTCGTGGCCACGCTGGGCGGCGGGGGGAGAGGGCGTCCCGGGTCGGGCGCTCCCGACGGTTCCCGGGGGACCCGGCCCGCGCCCGTGGCCGCCGCCCTCGATCGCCGCGAGCGCACGGAGCGCGACTTCCTCGCGCTCGTGCTGGCCCTGCCCGCGCCGGGCGCCGAGGCCCTGGCCCGGCTGGACCCCGACGCGCACTTCACCACCGAGGCGATCCGCCGTGCCGCGCGCCACATCGCCGCCCACCCCTCCGATCCGCTCGCGGGGGCCGCCGAGGAGGACGCCGAGCTCGGCGCTCTGCTCGCGCGGATCACGGCCCGCGCCGAGCGCCTCCGCGCCACCCGGGATCTGCTGCGCCAGGCCGAGTTCATCCTCGACCTCGGCCGGACGGAGCGCGAGATCGCCTCCGCCCGCGCCGAGCGCCGTCCCCACGCCGACCTCGCGGCCCACCGCGATCGCGTCCGCCGCGGGATCGAGGAGCTGGAGCTCGGATAGGCGCGCGCCGGGGGCGCCTCTCCCGGGTGCTTTCCGTCCGACCCACGAACTAGTGTTCGCATCATGAAACGCGATTGGCTCGCCTCTCAGCTCGACTCCGGGCGCTCGGTCGAAGCGATCGCCCGGGACGTCGGCCTAGCTCATCCTCCCAGCCGCCGCGCTCGTCGTGTTGGTGGTCGCAGTCGCGGTCATCTCCGCCACCAAGCACCACTCGGCTGCGACGGCACACGCACGCGCAACGGTCACACAGCATGGCGTCCCCGGCGGCCACGGAACGGCGCCGCCGAGTTAGGCCGTCGTTCGCGTCAGCTTCGTCCTTTGTCAACGGGTGCGGACGGTGACGAGCGGGTGGCCGTGGGTGCCGAGGATGGTCAGCGCGCCCAGGTCGCGGCGGGTGATGGCGGTGGCGGCGGGGATCGGCTCATGCTCGGCGTAGACGACGGTCCAGGTGGCGGCGATCTCCCGGTGGCCGTCTCCGGCGACGGCGAGGAGGGTGCAGTGCTCGCCGCGGGGCACGCCGCGCAGCTGTACGGTCATCGCCGTGCCCCAAGCCCTCGAGCGCAGCCCGATCGCGGCGGCGGCACCGGAGGCGGGGTTGCGTCCCACGAGGGTGGCGGCGGGGGGCGCGGCCGGGGGCCTGGCCGCGTGGGTGGCCAGCCCGATCCCGGCGCCGGCGACCAGCACGACCGCTGTCGCGGTCAGCGCGAGCACCCGCCGCCGCCGACGCTGCCGGCGGCGGGCCGCGCGCATCCGAACGAGCAGGCGCACGAGCAGCGCGGCGGATGGGGCGGGCGCTGTGGCGCTCGCCTCCTCGGCGCTCAGCCGGCCCAACAGGCCGGGCAGGCCCGCCAGCTCGGCGAGCTCCTCCCGGCAGGCCGCGCACTGGGCCAAGTGCGCTTCGACCTCGGCGCGCTCGGTCGGGTCCAGCGCCCCAAGGACGTACGCGCCCAGGGTCTGGCGCTGGTGGGCGTGATCGTCGGCGGTCATCCGCCCCAGCCCCGTTCCTCGAGCAGGAGCCGCAGCGCGCGCAGTGCGTAGTAGCTGCGCGACTTGACCGTCCCCCGCGGCACGCCCAGCACCGCGGCGGCCTCGGCCACCGACCGGCCGCGATAGTAGGTCTCGACCAGCACGGCGCGGTGCTCGGCGCTCAGCGAGGAGAGCGCCTCGGCGACCTGCCACGCCTCGAGCGCCCGGTCGAGCTGCTCGGCCGCCGGCAGATCGGCCAACGCCTCGCTGTCGAGTTGCGCGCCGCGGGCCTGGCGCGCGCGATGCTCGTCCATAGCCAGGTTGCGCGCCACCGTGAACAGCCATGACCGCAGCGATCGCGGCTCGCCGACGAGTTCCTCGGCGTGCCGCCACGCGCGCAGCAGCGTCTCCTGCACGATGTCCTCCGCGCGCTGGCGGTCGGCGGTCAGGCGGGTGACGTAGCTCAGCAGCGCCCCGGCATGCTCGGCGTAGAGCGCCCGCACGAACGTCTCGTCGCTCACGACCGCACCGGCTGCCGGCGGCTGATCCACACCCCTATACACGGCTGGCGAGCAGCCGCGGTTCACCCACGGCCCGCCCGGGCGGTCGGCGCCCGACAGATTCGCGGCCCGGTTGAACCGACCGTCGCCGGCGTCCGTGTAGGAAAGACATGCTCCGCATCAGCTTCGCCTCCCAAGGCACAGACATCCTCCCCGCAGATCCCGGAAGACCACCGCCGCGGCGCCGCCTCACCCCGGTAGCGCGGCGCAGCATGACATCGGCCCACTACTCCATGGAGGTTTGACCCTGATGATCCCGACCGTGCGCACCGCCCGCCCCGACGACCACAGGGCGCTGGGACCGGCGCCGCCGCGGCGCTCGGGGTGCCGGGTGCTGCCCGCGTTGGCCGCCGCGGCCGCAGCGCTGGCACTCGTCGCGGCCGGCTGCGGATCGAGCGGCGGCGGCTCGTCGAGCTCTTCGGGCAGCGGCGGGTCGTCAGCAAGCGGGTCGTCAAGCTCGGGCGGCGGGGCGACGGTCGCCGTCAAGACCGAGGGCACGCTCGGCAAGATCCTCGTCGACAACCAAGGGCGCACCCTCTATCTGTTCGAGAAGGACAACGGGCCCACGTCCACGTGCTACCAGGCGTGCGCCGGCGTTTGGCCGCCCTTTACGACGTCCGGCAAGCCGAAGGCGGGCACCGGCGCCTCGGCCTCCCAGCTCGCGACCACGCAGCGCAAGGACGGCAAGACCCAAGCCGTCTACCACGGCCACCCCCTCTACTACTACTCCCCCGACGCCCAGCAGCCGGGCAGCACCAAGGGCGAGGGTCTCAAGCAGTTCGGCGCCGAGTGGTACGTCCTCTCGCCCGCCGGCGCCAAGGTCGAAGAGAAGGGCTCGGGCTCATCGGGTTCGTCGTCCGGTGGCGGAGGTGGCTACTAGTAGCGCTGACCTACACGGTTCTTCGCTGCTGAGTCGCGGCCCCACGGCCTGACCTTGACGCCATCACGGAGAGGGCAGTCCAGGCAGCGTGGGGATCCCGTGGCCGGGACGCCGAGGGTGATCGCGACGATGAAGCCGCCAGCGTCGCCGGCCGGCGCGAGCTTGGTCGCCGCCTCGCCTTCGGCGTGTGACGTCGCGCTCGCTCGTTCGCCCCGCGGACGGAGGCGGTAGGGCTGAAGCGGTGGGCCTCGTCGGTCAGTGCCTCGGGAGAGGCAGGGCTGCCCGGTCGAACACGCCCGAGCGGTGCGTATTGAATCGGTGTGAGCCGAGCGGCCGATGCGCCGCCGCGCTGGCACAAGGGCGAGGTCCCGCGGGAGCGGGCTCGCTGGTCGGCCTCGTCGCCGCGAGCAGTTCGCCGCACGACGAGGTCGCGTCCGCGAGCTGGCTGGGTCGCGCGTGAGCGGCTTGAGCAGATAGTTCTCGTCCGCGCGACCGAACCCCCAGGCGCCACCGTTTACCGGCAGGGGGGCGAGCAATTGGGGGCCCAGATTTAGGCATGGCACAATATTGTGTTGAGTGACTCTTGACTTTTTGGATGTAGGGGCTAAAGTACCGACTGTCTTATGCCGAACTCAGATCGCTCCGAGGGCGCTACTGCCATGAGCCGCCGACGCCCGAGCAGCGGCGGTGGACCGAGCGTGCGACCCTCGCGGTCCCTCGTCGCGCGTCTCGCCGCTATGTGCGCGGCCGGCGCGGGCGTGGTCCACCTCGCTCTGGTGCCCGAGCACCTGCACGCCTCGTACCTCGGGGCGCTGTTCGTGCTTGGCGGTGTCGGCAGCCTGATCGCGGGGGTGGCGCTGTGGCGGGCACCTCACCGGCTGGGATGGGGACTCGGTGGACTGACGGCGGGAGCGATGGCGGTCGGCCTGCTCGCCAGCCGATCGGCTGGTCTTCCTGGCGTACTCGGAATGCCGGCCGTACATGAGAGCGAGTGGGGAGCGCTGGAGGGCATCGCGCTCCTGCTCGAACTGGCATTCCTCGCGCTCGCGTGGCTTGCGTGGGGTGAACGTCTCAGACCGCTACGCGCGACAGCGTCACGACACCCAGTTGCCCCGCATTCCCCTGCCCTGCCGCGTTCGGTGCAGACCCCTTCTGCCGGTGGCGTGTCACGCCGGCGAGCGCTGGCCGCTGTCGTGCCCTTGATCGGAGCGGGGGCCGCGGGCCGCGTGTTCGGAGGGCCCTCCCTGGGCTTGTCGGCCCCACCGGCCACCGCCGCGGGGATGCCGGGGATGGGGAACGCTCATCCAGCCGCGGGCGCGGGGGCCAATGCGCAGCACATGGGCGGTCACGGGCTGGGGTTCAGGGGCGGCAGCGTCAATCACCGGGCCAACGGCTTCGACCCGTCCGAGATCGTGCGGGACTTCGATTGGGGCAAGACGCGCCGGCTGCCGAGCGGCCGGGTGCTGCGCGAGTGGGAGATCGCCGCCTATGACAAGGACATCGAGATCGCGCCGGGCATCACCTTTCCGGCGTGGACCTACAACGGCCGGATCCCCGGCCCGACGCTGCGCTGCCGAGAGGGCGAGCTGCTGCGCATCAAGTTCGCCAACGGCTCCGCGCATCCGCACACGATGCATTTCCACGGCATCCACCCGGCCGGCATGGACGGCGCCCCAGGAGTCGGGGGGACCGGCGACCTCAGGGCGGGTCAGCGGTTCGTCTACGAGTTCGACGCCACGCCCTTCGGGATGCATCTCTACCACTGCCACGTTCACCCGTTGGCGATGCACATCGCCAAGGGTCTGTACGGGGCCTTCATCGTCGACCCGAAGCAGGGTCGCCCGGAGGCCGACGAGCTGGTCATGGTCATGAACGGCTTCAACACCAACTTCGACGGTGACGGCAACCAGGTCTACGCGGTCAACACGGTGGGCTTCGCCTACGAGCAGGCGCCGATCAAGGTCAAGCGCGGCGAACTGGTCCGCATCTACCTGGCCAACCTCCTCGAGTTCGACCCGATCAATTCGTTCCACATCCACGCCAACTTCTTCGACTACTACCCGACCGGCACGTCGCTGCGGTCCTCGGAGTACACCGACACGATCTCGCAGGTCCAGGGGCAGCGGGGCATCCTCGAGCTGCGGTTCCCTCACGCCGGCCAGTTCCTCTTCCACGCCCACAAGACCGAGTTCGCCGAACTGGGCTGGCTCGGCCTCTTTCAGGTGGAGGCGTGATGGAGGCCAACACCGCCGCTCAGCCCCGATCCGGGGCGTGGTACGAACGAGTTCCGGCCTGGCTGCTTGCTCTGGTGCCGCTCGCGCTCATCGCCGGCGGTCTGGTCGCGTTCGCCGCGCTGAACGCGCCCGGCGTTCCCAAGCGCACCGGGCCGCCGGCCGAGGAGCTCTCGGTCGAGCGGACCGTTCTGCGCCCCGGCCGCATCGAGCTGACTGTGCGCAACGACGGCCCCGATCCCGTCCGGATCGCCCAGGTCTCGGTCAACGACGGCTACGTCCCGTTCAGCTCAAGTTCGTTTCACGAGACGGTAGGGCGCCTGGGCGCCGAGAAGCTGAGCATCCCCTATGACTGGGTCGAGGCGCAGGCCTACGCGATCCAGCTGCACACCACGACCGGCGGCACGATCGACGCCGACATCCCCGTGGCGAACGAGACCCCGACCACGGGCCTGGGCTTCTTCGGCGTGATGGCGCTGCTCGGACTCTACGTCGGCATCCTGCCGGTGCTCCTGGGCATGCTCTTCCTGCCCTGGCTGCGGCGCGTCGGCGAGCGCTGGATCCGCATCCTGATGGCGGTGACGATCGGCCTGCTGGTCTGGCTGGCGATCGACGCGACGCTCGAAGGCGTCAAGCAAGCCGGGCAGGGATCGCAGGCGTTCGGGGGCCCCGCGCTGGTGTTCCTCGGCGCCGCCCTGGCCTACCTGGCCCTGAGCGGCATCGATACGTGGATGCGCGGCCGCCGTCAAGCGGCGCAGGGCGAAGGCGCCAGCAGCGCTCGCCTGGCGCTGCTGATCTCCGTGGGCATCGGGTTGCACAACCTCGGCGAGGGCCTGGCCATCGGCTCGGCCTACGCGCTTGGCGCCCTCGCCCTCGGCGCCTTCCTGGTCATCGGCTTCGTAATCCAGAACACCACCGAAGGCCTGGCCATCGTCGTCCCGTTCGCCCAGCGCACGGCGTCACCGCGCCGCCTGGCCGCGCTGGGCGCAATCGCGGGTGCACCGGCGATCGCCGGCGCATGGATCGGCGGCTCAGCCTACAACGGCAGCGTGGCCGCGCTGCTGCTCGGCGGCGGTGTCGGCGCGATCCTGCAGGTCATCCAGCAACTCGTGCCCACCATCCGCGATCGCGTCGGACGGGCGCTCTACCCGGCCAGCGTCACCGGAATCGCCGCCGGCATGGCGATCCTGTATCTCACCGGCCTCCTGGTCAGCAAGTAGATGGACGCCTGCAGCGACGCGGCGGTCGCGCCGCGCAAGTAGATGGACGCCTGCAGCGACGCGGCGGTCGCGCCGCGCAACGGCGCGGCCAGCACCACCCGGCGCGGGGTCAGCGAAGCGGTGGAGGACTACGCCAAGGCGATCTACGCGTTGCAATCGCGCCAGGACACCGACGCGGTCAAGACCAACGCCATCGCCCACCGCCTCGGGGTGACGGCCGCCTCGGCCTCGGGCATGGTCAAGAAGCTCGCCGATCTCGGCCTGGTCGCGCATGTGCCCTACCGGGGTGTGCGCCTCACCGCCGAAGGCGAGCGGATCGCGCTCGAGGTGCTGCGCCACCACCGGCTGTTGGAGACCTACCTGACCGAGGCGCTGGGCATCCCGTGGGACCAGGTTCACAACGAGGCCGAGATCCTCGAGCACCACATCTCCGAGGAGCTGGAGCACCGCATCGCCAGCACGCTGAACCACCCCACCCGCGATCCGCATGGCGACCCCATCCCCAACGAGGACCTCACGCTTCGCGACGAGTCCACGGTCTGCCTGGCCGACCTCGAACCCGGCCAGGCCGCGCTGTTCACGCGGGTCTCTGACAGCGACTCCACGCTGCTGACCTACCTTGCCGAGCAGCACATCCTGCCGGGGGCGGAACTGGTCGTCGAGGACAAGCAGCCGTTCGACGGGCCGCTGTTCGTCCGCGTCGACGAGAACCAGCACGTGCTGGGCGCCACCTTGGCCCGCGCCATGCGGATGCGAGTGCTACGCCGCGATTTCCAGGAGGCCTGAGCCATCGGATGCCGCGGCAGCCTTGTGAAGGGCGAGATCAACGACCTGGCGAACCTCGCCTTCAATCAGCGCGACGGCCAACAAGAAGATCCTCGACCGCTCGCCGGCGCTCTACTTCCCCGAGCTGCTCGACGGGCGCGACGAGCTCACGCCCCACCTCGTTCCGCTCGCCGACGACCTGCGTAGGGTCGACCGCTATCGGGACTTCCTTGTCGCTCGTCGTCGGCTCCTCGCCGAGGCGATGACGTCCCCTCACGCTCCCAGGCATGCCGCGCGCGGAGCGCTCCCGCGGGCCCACCTCGAAGCTCTGGTCGCACGAGACTGCACCGTGCGTGACATTGCCGACGAGGTCGATCGCAGCATCGGCACCGTTCGCCACTGGCTCCGTCGCTACGGGCTCGAGACGACCCGCGAGGCTCGGCGGCGCAAGACGCGTGGGCGGCCCCTGGGCCGGACGAAGGGTGAGTGTGCCCGGCACGGCCGGACGGCGTTTGTCGTGCGCGACGGCGGGCGCGCAGCTTGTCTGCGCTGCCGTTCCGAGCGCGTCGTCGCCCGCCGTCGGCGCTTGAAGGAGATCCTCGTCGCTGAGGCCGGCGGAACGTGTCTGATCTGTGGGTACGAGCGCTGTATCGGCGCCTTGGAGTTCCACCACCTCGACCCGGCGCAGAAGCGGTTCGGGCTGGGCATGCGCGGCCTGACCCGTTCCCTCGACGTCCTGCGGCAGGAGGCGCAGAAGTGCGTCCTGCTCTGCTCGAACTGCCACGTCGAGGTCGAGGCGGGAGTCAGTACCCTTCCCGTCGTCGCTGCCGGTCTCCCTGGTAGCCGCGATCCGGGGTAGCTCAATGGTGGAGCAGCGCCCTGTTAAGGCGATGGTTGTGGGTTCGAGTCCCACCCCCGGAGCTATGCCAGCCACTTTGCCCTCATGAAGCTCATCGCCTGCTGGGGCACGTTCGACCACCCCGGGGAGCACCCGTGCCGGACGGTGCACGTCGCGCTCAAGGAGGCGGGTATGAGCCGGAGATCGTCAAGGCCTACGGGTCGACGATGCTTCCCGATGCGATCTTCAACCGGTCGGCTGCTCGGAGCGAGGCCAAGCGACTGACGGGCTCCGCGGCGGTTCCGGTGCTCGTGACCGACGACGGCGAGGCGATCGCTCCCTCGCAGGCGATCGTGGCGTGGGCGAAGGCGAACCCGAAGACCGCGACGGCCCCCGCGGCGGCCTGAGCCCGGTGCTCGCCGTCCTCGCGCGCTGGGAGGAGTCCGGAGCGCACTGGCGGGTGGCGGAGATCGCCGGCGGTCACGCCCGCGTCGATCTCTGCGCGTGCACGGGCGAGCGCGTGGACGTCCTCGAGGTGTTCGACCCCGCGGCCCTCGCCGTCCTGCGGGAGCGCCCGGCCAGCGACCCGCCCTGAGACGGCCGATCGGTTCAAGCTCCCCGCGGGCACGCGCGGCATGATCCAGCGAGTCGATGTCGATCCCGAACGGGTCAGGGCCCGCGGCTGACCCCGACCGCTCGCGTCACGCCGCCGTGACCGCACTACTCCTAGAATCGCCGCGCGGCGCGACACCACCCCCGGCCGCGAGGTCCTCGACCAGATCCGCGGCCCGTACCGCCCCGTCGTGCGCAGCCGCCCAGGACGCGAGCTCCCGGGCGCGCTCTCGCAGCCCCGGCTCGGCGAGCGCGCGGCGCACGGCCACCCGCAGCGACCCCGGCGACAGCAGCCGCCACGGCAGCCGGACGCCCACTCGCGCCCAGTCCGCCCGGACGGCGTTCTCGATCTGGTCCCCCGCCGCGGCGGCGACGATCACCGCGCAGCCGCCGCTCAGCGCCCGCGTCATCGTCCCGTGGCCGCCGTGCGTCACCACCAGATCGGCCCGCGCCATCGCCCGTGCGTAGGACACCCATTCGACCAGGCGCGTATTGGCGGGCACCGCCGCCGGCCCCTCCAGCGGCCGCCGGTTCCAGGCCGCGAGCACGCGCACCTCCTCGCCCGCCAGCCCCGCCAGAGCCGCCCGGAGCAGCCGGTGTGAGGGATCCTGCGCCGTCGACGGCGCGACGAGCACCACCGGCCCGTCCCCCGACGGCGGCGCCGGGTCCTGATCCCATGGCGGCTCCCACAGCAGCGGCCCGACCACGTGCTCCCACGGCGCCCACCCCCGCGGATATTCGAGCTGCGGGAACGTCCCGACCAGCACAAGCTGCCGCGACAGCCCCCCGAAGCTCCGGCCCGCCGGCCGCAGCCCGAGCCGCCGCCGCAGCTCGTCGAGCTCCCGCTCCCCCCGCCGGTGGCCCATCCCCAGCGGCCACTGGACCGCCCGCCACCAGGCCCGGCCCGCCGCCGTCCGCGGCAGCCGCGCCCCCAGCGAGTAGGCCGGAGCGCCGGTGGGCGGCCGCGGATGGACGTGGGGGATGAGCGTCGCGTACGGCACCCCCATCAGCTCGGCCGACAGCGCCGGCGCGAGGGTCAGCACGTCGTGCACGACGATGTCGGGCGCCCACGCCGAGAGCACCGGACGCGTCTCGGCGACCGCCCGCGCCACCGCCGCATAGGGCTTCAGCGGCTCGCCCGGCCGGGGGAACACCGGGTACTCGGGCGCCGGCGCGAAGTCCATCCCCGCGGCGCGGGCGTGCTCCTCCCACCGTGTCCAGCTCTCGAGCAGCACCGCATGTCCACGCCGCGCGAGCTCCGTGCCGAGGGCCAGCATGGGGAAGGCGTGCCCGGGGTCGCCGAAGGCGCCGAGGGCGAAGCGGCGCCGCGGCGTCCCGGGCTCGCCTACGCCGCCCCTCCGATGATCGTGGCGACCAGCCGCGACCGCTCGCTCACGCCGCCTCCTCCGCGAGCTCGGCCACCAGCCGCAACTGCTCGACCCGTTCGTCACGCGTGAAGGCCATCGGGGAGAGCATGAGCGTTCCCACTCCGGCCTCGCGGAACAGGCGCAACCGGTCGCGGACCACGTCGCGCGGTCCGCACAGCGACACCCGGTCGATCAGCTCGTCGGGCAGTGCCGCGGCCGCCTCCTCCTTCTTCCCCACGAGGTACAGGTCCTGGACCTCGCGCGCCGCGTCCTCGAATCCGTAGCGGCGGACGAGCGCGTTGTAGAAGTTCTTTGCGCGCGAACCCATTCCCCCGACGTAGAGCGCGAGCATCGGCCGCATGAGATCCCGCGCGGTCTCCGAGTCTTCGGCGACGTACGCGTTGACCGTGGGGGCGATGTCGAACGTCTCCGGCGTCAGCGTCCGGCCCGCGACGCGCGCACCCTCCTCCAGCGGCACCCGCAGCTCCTCCAGGTGCTCGGGATCGAGCATGAAGGGGATCCAGCCGTCGGCGATCTCCCCGGTCAGCGCCGTGTTCCTCGGCCCGATCGCCGCGAGATAGACCGGGATCCGCTCCTGTACGGGCGCGATCGTCAGCTTCAGTGCCTTCCCCGGCCCGTCCGGGAGCGGAAGCTCGAGCGTCCCGCCGTGGAACTCCACCCGCTCGCGTGCGAGCGCCATCCGCACGACCTCGACGTACTCCCGCGTGCGCTGGAGCTGGCGGCCGAAGCGCACGCCGTGCCAGCCCTCGGAGACCTGCGGCCCGCTCGGCCCGAGCCCGAGGGCAAAGCGCCCGCCCGAGATCTGGTCCAACGTGGCCGCGGTCATCGCCGTCATGGCCGCCGAGCGCGCGGGGATCTGGAAGATCGCCGAGCCCAGCCCGATGTGCTCGGTGTGGGCGGCCAGCCAGGCGAGCACGGTGGCCGCGTCAGACCCGTACGCCTCGGCCGACCACACGGAGTCATAACCGAAGCGCTCGGCCTCCTTGACGATGTGCAACTGGTCGTCGGCCGAGAGCCCGAGCCCCCAGTAGCCGATGTGCACGCCGAGCTTCATTTCTGCAAGACCTCTTTCGTGGCAGGAATGCGCTTGCCGATCACCGACGGGCGGAGGTACTCTGGCGAAACCCTATGCGCCACGACCGCCGACCGCCCACCGACCAGCTCCGCACCGCCATCGACTGCCTGCCGCCCGACACGCGCCTGGCCATGCTCGAGGGGGTGCGCTCCCAGGACATCATCGCCGGCGCCTACGCCGACCGGCGGGGCGGGGTATGCCCGATGCTCGCCGCCCACCGCTGCGGCGGGCGCACGAGCTTCATCTCCTTCGCCCGCGCCTGGGACAGCTTCACGCAAGCGAAGCGCGCGCGCCGCGCCGACAAACGCGAGCTGCACATCCTCACCGCTTACCTCGAGGCGAGCATCATCGCCTCCGAGGACGCCACGCAGGAGCTCGGAGACGCCATCGCCGAGCACCACGAGCTGGTGGCCCGTCGCCCGGCTCCCGTCCGCCCCGCCCCCGCCCCCGCGCGCGTCCGCCGCGACCCCGCGCGCGTCCGCCCCGGCGACCCCGACCGCTCGGGCGAGCTCGCCCACCGCGCGGGCTGGGCGTGGATGCGACCCGTCCGGCGCTGGGACGAGTACGAGCGCGCCGTCGCCCGCCTCGAGGACGAGACGCAGCGGGTGGACGAGGACGCGCGCCAGGCAGAGCTCGTCTGACCGGGGCCGCCGGGCTCCCGGCCCGGTAGTGTCCCGCGCCGCCGTGGCCGAGCTCGACGTCAACCGCGTGGAGGACGGCCCCGAGCGCCTGCGCCTCGAGCTCGTGGGCGAGCTCGACCTTTACACCACCCCCCGGCTCGACGACGCCGTGGTCGCCGTCGAGGGGGAGAAGTGGCCGTGCGTCTGCCTCGACCTGACGAAGCTCACGTTCATGGACTCCTCCGGCCTGCGGGTGATCATGCGCACCCAGGCCCGCGCCACCCAGGACGGCCGCAAGCTCATCCTGCGCCGCGGCCCCGAGCTCGTCACCCGGGTCTTCCGCGTCACCGGGCTCGAGCGCGAGCTCGAGTGGCTGGAGGAGTAGCCCGAGCTAGCCGGGCTGGGGGACGCAGTCGACCACGAGCGGCGCGACGCGCACCGTGAGGCGACGGTGGCCCGACGGCAACCGCGGGGTGAAGTCGACGAGGAGCCGCGTGTAGGCCCGGGCCTTGCGCCGATTGCGGCAGTCGTAGCTCGGTACGGGCCGGACGGCCTGCACCTTCACCCGGTAGGTCTTCTTGAAGCCCATGTTCGCGAAGAGCGTCCCCCGGCCGCCCGAGCGCGCCGTGGCCCGACCCCAGCCGCTCCAGTCCAGGCGCTCGAGTGAGAGGCTGACGCCTTGCAGCCCGAAGCGCGCGGGCTCGCCCCGGCCGACGAGGAGGCCGCCGTAGTCCGCGCTGCGCGGGCGCACGCGGGTGATGTCGCTGCCGTCGGGGTGCGAGCCGACGACCACGTAGGGGGGCGCGGCGGGCGCCCCGGCGGCGCTCGCGGCAAGGGTGGCGGCAAGGGCGAGGAAGCTCATATGGGCACTACGTTCCCGCCCGTCGCATCGTTACACCTGGCGCAAGCGGGAGTCGAGCAGCGCGGCCCGCGCCGCCGCCCGGCCCGGTACCCCGTGCACCGCGCCGCCGGGAAACGTCGCCGCCGAGCCGAGATAGAGCCCGCGCAGGGGCGTGCGGTAGGGCGAGAGCTTCGGGACGGGACGGAACAGGAGCTGGTCGAGCTCGTAGGAGCCGGAGCCCACGTCGCCGCCGACGAGGTTGGCGTCGCGGCCGGCGAGGTCTCCCGGCACCATCACGTGACGGGCGAGGATGAGGTCGCGGAACCCGGGCGCGAAGCGCTCCACCTGGGCCTCCACGCGCCCGAGGAACATGTCGCGCTGCCCGCCCCAGCCCGGGTCGCGAGGCGTGTGGGTGTAGGCCCAGGCCGTGTGCTTTCCCGCGGGCGCGCGGGAGGGATCGGCGAGCGACTGCTGGCCGAAGAGCAGGAACGGCTTCTCGGGCAGCTCGCCGCTGGTGGCCTGGCGCAGGGCCGTGATGAGCCCCTCGGCATCCCCCGCGACATGCACGGTCCCCGCGCGCCGGGCGTGCTCGTTCTCCCAGGGGACGGGACCGTCGAGCGCCCAGTCGACCTTGAACGTCCCGGGCCCGTGACGGAAGTGGACGAGGCGGCGGACGTAGAGGTCGGGGAGGGCCTGGCCCGCGAGGGCGAGCAGGCCGGAGGGGGTGAGGTCGCACAGGACGATGGGGGCCTCGACGAGGTCGCCGCCGGCCGTCTCCACCCCCGCGGCGCGCCCGTGGCGGGTGAGCACGCGGGTGACCGGGGTCCCAGCGTGCCAGCGCCCGCCGGCCTCCTCCAGCGCGCGGGTGAGCGCGTCGGCGATCGCGTCCGCTCCGCCCTCCGGGCTGGGCCAGCCCACCGCGTGTCCGAGGACCTGGAGGTAGATCCCCGCGATGGCCGAGCCCGCGCCGTCGGGCGGGACGTCGCCGTGCATCGCGCTCGAGTAGAGCCAGGCGCGCGAGCCGGGATGGGCGAACATCCGCTCGCCCACCGTCCGCGCCGAGGAGACCGTGAGCCGGGCGAAGTCGAGCATGCCGTGCAGCCGCCACGCGAGCGCGAGGCGGGCCGCGCCGGCGACGGGCGGGAAGCCCGACAGGAAGGTCTGGCGCACGGCGGGGAAGTGCTCCAGGAAGGGGCGGACCATCGTCTTCCACGCGGCTCCGTCGCCCGGGGAGAGCTCGTCGAGGGTCGCCGCGGTGGCGTCGACGTCGCCGAAGAGCGCTCCCCCGTCGCCACCGTCGAGCGGGTGGACCATCGCCACCGGCGGATGGATCCAGCGCACCCCGTGACGCTCGATCTCGAGCTCCTCGAACACGGGGGACGCGATCCCCGCCGGGTAGACGGAGGAGAACACGTCATGGCGGAAGCCGGGGAGGGTGAGCTCCTCCGTGCGGACGGCGCCCCCGAGCGTGCCGGCCGCCTCGAGGAGCACGACGTCGCGGCCGGCGCGGGCGAGGGTCGCCGCGGCGGCGAGGCCGTTGGGCCCGCCGCCCACGACGACGGCGTCAACCCGTTCCGCGCTCATCGCACCGCCCGGGCGATCTGGTGGAGCATCGACTCCTCGGCCGTCCCCATCCCCCAGAACGCCTGCTGGGCATGCTGCCCCGCGCGCCGGTAGGCCTGGTCGAGCGCCCACGGCATCTCGTCCCACGTCCCCGCCGCGCGCAGGAAGGCCTGGCCGTCCTGCTCGTAGAGGACGAGCCGGTTGCGGGCCCGGCCCATGAAGTGCCCCTCGTGGGTGGTGAGGTCGAAGCCGACGAGGGGTGTCGCGCCGTCGGGCACAGGCGGTGGCTCGTCGCGCCCGAGACGGACCATGTTCTCGTTGAGCTCGTCGAAGTACGCGTGCAGGCCGCTGGGATCGTCCGGCGTGACCAGGCGGGTGATCGTGACGTACCCGCGGGTGTAGGCCGGCAGCCGGGGCGCGAGGCGGGCGACGACCTCGATCTCGAAGGTCTGGTCGAGCAGCCCGCCCCTGCGCACCGGGGTGAAGCGCCCGAGGGCCGACGCGTAGTCCGGCCAGGTCTCGGGGCGCGTGATCGCGGCGATGACCGCCTGGGCCGACGGGACGGGCACGGGTGGATAGGTGTGCCAGATCTGGTGGCGCGGATCGGCGACGGGAGGCGTGGGCGCGCCGAGACCGGCCCCGCGCAGGCGGACCTCGGGGTCGTAGGCGTCGCGCTGGTCGGCGGTGGGGAAGGCGATGCCCCAGCCGCGCCGGGCGGGGTCGGCCCAGGCGTCGGGGAACCAGGGGCCGACGAGCTTGGCGGCCCCCTCGAGCAGCGCGTCACGGTCGAGGTCGCCCCGGGGGGAGGCCGTGAGCCGCGCCCGCATGAACGTCTTGTGAAAGGGGAGGACGTCGTACGCGCGCAGCCGCCGGTGCCCGAGCGCGTGCCAGCGGGTGGTGACGATCCCGAAGGCCAGGCGCAGGTCCTCGACGTCGCGCGCGGGCGCCGGCCGCGCGAAGTAGGCGGCGTTCAGGAAGTCCGTGACCCAGCCCGCGGCGTCCGGCGCCGCGACCGACGACCCCGCCGCGCGAGCGAACCGCGACTGCGGAGACCGCAGCACCCGCCGGGCCCCGAGCCCAGCCCCGACCGCGAGGAGCACACGCTGAAGACCCGGAGCCGGCATGCCGGTGGCCTGCCCCACGCATCCCACCCTCAACCTCCGGACGCACTACCGTCCGCCCGCCCGGCCCGGTAGCTCAGCGGTCAGAGCAGCGGACTCATAATCCGTCGTGCGAAGGTTCGACTCCTTCCCGGGCCACCTACGAACGTCCCGCTAACGCGGTGTTTCCGGGACCTGAGCGCCGTCCTCCTCGATGGCCTCGTGTCCCCATGGTGTCCCCGAACCTGCATCCGGGAGCGGGTTCCCGGCGGCCGCATCGAGGGCCCGGGAGAGGCGGTCCGCCGCGTCGTGCCGCGGGACGTGGTGGACGTAGATCATCGTGGTGGTGATGTGGGCGTGGCCCATGTACGCCTGGACGTCGGAGAGCGGGAAGACCTGGACGGCGAGGGTCCCGAAGGAGTGCCGGAGGTCATGGAAGACGAGGAGCTTCCCCGTGCCGCGGTCCCGGTCGATCCCGGCCCGGGAGAGCGCGGCGTAGAACCGATCGCGCAGCGGGTCGTCATCGAAGTGGGCGCCGGCCGCGTCCGGGAAGACGAGGTCCGCGGGCTCTGTCCACTCCGGCCGGCGGGAGAGCCCGTCGAGCGCCCGGGCGGCCTGGTCCACGAGCGGAACCGAGCGGACCTTCCCGGACTTCGGGGACTGCTCCGCCGAGCGGGTGTATGCCCGCCGGACGTGGACAACACGGCCCGCGAAGTCCACATCGCGCCACCTCAGGGCGCGCAGCTCCCCGAGGCGGAGGCCGGTGAACGCGGCGATGGTGAAGAGCGCGGCGTCCTGCTCGGTCTCCGCGGCCCGGGCGAGGAGACCTACCTCCGTGGAGTCCAGGAAGGCGAAGTCACCGGACGGCCGGGACGGCTGGCGGTCAACCTCAGGATCGGCTACCGGGTTCGCGGGGAGCCCCCACCTGCCCATCGCGCGCCGGAAGACACCGTGGAGGACAACGAGGCGCTTGTTGATCGTGCGCGGACTGACGGCGCCGGCCGCCACGGTCCGGGCGCGGTACTCCTCGATCCGGGCCGGGGTCACGGCCTCCAGCGCGAGATCCCCAAACTCCGCGTTGAGCTGGCCGACCACGAACCCGTAGTCCGTCACCGTCGAGGGGCGCCGGCCGCGGTCATGCTCGACGTAACGGAGGTACTCGGCGCTGGCGTCCCGGAACGTCGCGCCCGTGCGAGCCGCGCCGTCCGTCCCGCCGCGGCGGAGGTCGGCGAGGATGCCCTCCAACGCCTGTTGCGCGGTGCGCTTCGTGAGGTAGCCGTGGGGCGGGCGGCCGCGTCCCGTCCACGCCGGCCCGAGCCGCCGGTTGCGCTGGCGGCCGTCCGCGGCCCGGTACTTCCCGTAGAACACTGGCCCCGTCGTGCGCTGCTTGATGTGGACGTGTCCGGAGACGCGCCGGGGTGTAGCTTCGAGGTGCATCGAGACCTCCTTACGGTCTCTCGGTGCCGCGCCCCGGGCCGTGCTCAGCGGCGCCGGGGCAATCGCGCTGTATGGCCCCAACCTATTCGGTTTCGGCGTGTTTGGGGACCCCTTGGGGACACCGCGCAGAGCTTCCCCTGCGTAGCCCGACTTTCGGGACGGAGTTCTACTCCGCTTCGTCGCCACCAGCGGCCTCCCACGCCTCGATGTGGTCGAGCCGGAACCGGACGCGGCGGGGCCCGACACGGACGGCCGGGAGGCGCCCGCCGCGAACGAGCGCGTAGATCGTCTTCGTCGCCACCCCCCACCGTTCGGCGAGGGCGTCGGCGTCGAGGAGCTGCGCGGGCGGTGGCGCGAGCCGTTCGGTGATGGCAGCGGCGAGCGCGTCGAGGTCGGCGGGATGGAGGCGGCCGGTCACCGCGGCCGCCCGCAACGCAGGCACCGTGTCTCGGCGAGGTCGTCATCGGGGACGAGCAGGGGGCGGTCGCACTGGCACCGCAGGCGAGCGTGCGGGATCCCGGCGGCGTGGTCGCGCTCGGCGGCGCGGGCCAGGTCCGCCCGGTCCCTGCACGGCCTGGAGCAGTACCGCCCGGCCTTCCCCGCCGGGATTGGCCGGGCACAGATGGCGCAGCGCCGCTCGGCTCGGTCCGCTTCGAGGCGGCAGGACGTGCAGATCGCCCCGGTCGCCGGCGCGGTCGGGGAGGCGCTCAGGCGGGCGCAGCGGGCGCACGGGCGGTCCGCGTGGGTTCGGTCGTCCGGGAGCTCCGGAGGCGCGTAGGAGCCGTTCTGAGCACCCTGGGCACCGTCCACGTCGAAGGCGAGCTGGAACGTGCTCAACACGACTCGGCCTCGGCGGCGAGGTCCGCGTGTCGCGCGGCGAGGCGCTCCGCGCGGGCAGACAGATCGGGGTCCGGGCCACTGCCGCCCCGGCCGTCAGATAGGAGCTGTATCCGACCGTCACCACCGTCACCACACGGCCCGGGTCGGTCAGGATCGCCGTTGCGGCGGGGGATTTCGCGGTGACGGTCGGCATCGGCGCCACCGTCACCGGCGGGGGTGCGACCGTCACCCGCGGGCTCGACCGTCACCCGACCGTCACCAGCGGGATCCGGACGTTTCTCCCGCTCAGACGCCGTTTCGGCGGCGGCGGGTGACGGTGGTGACGGTGGTGACGGTCGGTCGCGGCCCTTATCTGCCCCGGCCGTCCGGACGGAGATGAGCCGGCGTCCGCTGTGAGCCCGGGGCAGGAACTCGACGTCGACGCCGACCGCGCGCAGCGCCGGCGCGAGCCGCCGCAGCGAGCCCGAGAGCCCGCGCGGGGACTTCGGCCACGCCTTGCCGCGCGTCGTGTTCTCGTCCACCCGGTCACCGAGCGCGGCGAGCAACTCGGCCGATATGCCCTCGAAGCCCTCGACTGCCAGCGCACGAACCGGCTCGACGACTGGCGAGTCCTCGAGCGCCGTCTCCGCCGCGGCGTCGCGGTTGCCGGCGTAGACCTCCACGAACTCGCCGTCCGCCAGGCCCAGCGCCGGGGCGCACGCCTCCGCCCAGATCGCGAAGTCGGCCATCCGCGGGAGACGATCCAGGCGGACGTCATCTACGCGGCGTAGTCCGCATGCCACGGCGTCGAGCAGGGCGCCGAGCAGGCGCGGCCTAGCCGCGTCGAAGTCGGCCAACAGCTCCGCTTCGGCGCGACGCGCGTCCTCGGGGATGCGGGGCGGGGAGACGACCAGGCAGCGATCGAGCAGGTCGCCGCGGGTCGCGACCTCGGCGATCCCGTTGAGGATGATCGGGCGCTGCGCGTCGAAGATCTTCTCCTCGTCATCGGAGTACAGCTCGCGGGCGGCGAATCCGCCGCCCGTGGACAGTCGGCAGAGCGCGTCGGAGATCCACGGTGTGAGCGGGCTGAGGTTGTCGAGGGAGACGGTCCACCCGTTGGTCGCCGCGATCATGAGGTCCCGGACGTCGCGCGGCTCGGCGCGCAACCCGGCCGAGGAGGGGTCGACCAGCTTGGCCAGCATCCGTGCGGTCATGCTCTTCGCGGATCCCTGCTCACCGTGAAGGGCGAGCACGGGATAGGGGCCGACGGGGCGCAGCGCCGCCAGCAGCCAGGCGGTCACCAGGGCGAAGTCGCCCTCGTCAGAGACGTTGACGAAGCGGCGCAGCTCGACCACCTTGCCACCCGGCACGGGCTCGGGCAGCGTGTGCAGGCCGCGGGGTCGACGGAACCTCACGGGCGGATCGGTGACGATCGCCCACCCGTCGCGGGTGACCTCGACCGCCCGCCAGGACTCGTCCGCGAGGTCGAGATAGATGCGCCCGTCGTGACCGGCAACACGAACATGAACATCATGTCGGGGCCCCTCGAACAGCGCCTGCGATTCCAGGACGGCCAGCGCGTCGGCGACCGCCTGACTACCCGGCGCCTTGCCGGCACTCTCGTAGAGCAGACCCGCAAGCCACCGCCTCATGCGCGTCGACCGCAGAGCCCAGTGCTCACGGTGCCCGTCCGTGTCCAGTGTCGCGAACGCCTGGTCGTCAGGCGTGACCCATAGGTCGGCGCGCGCGGTAGCGAGCTCCACGAGCACCGTCGCCTGCGACTTCGGACGATCGTCGTCGTCTTCGGATAGATCGGAGTCCTCGGGCGGCTCGCGCTCCTCGCCTCCACGAGCCCGGGCGGCGAGCGTCGCCGCAGCGGCCTTGATGTCCGAGCCCTCGGGCGTCCGCCCTTCGGCGACGTCGAGCAGACCGGCAAGCCACTGTCGCGTCCGGGCCGTGTCCAGCAGCCAAGACGTGCCGTCGACCGACACGAAGGGATCGCCGGAAGGCGAGTGCCAGAAGTCGCCCGCATCGCCCGCCAGGGCGACAAGCCGAGTCGCGACGTTGAGGCGATCGCTCATAGGACCCTCCCGCCGAGGAGCCCCTCACGCCGGCACCCATGACCAGTCCGAGTACGTAGCCGGGGCCGCGACCGACCGTCACCACCGTCACCACCGTCACCACGAGCGCGGATCCCAAGGGCTTCGAGCACCTTCTCCGGCGGGCATCCGCCCGCGCATCGCGGGGTCCCGTCGTCGGCGATGAACAGCTCCCAGCCACCGATCGTGTAGCTGGAGTGGCAGGGGCATCCGAACTGCTCGCCACGGATCGCATCCGGCCACGCGAGGTCAAGATCGCGCAGTGCCCGGCGGACGCGCTCCGACCGCGGCGACCGCGCGGGGCCGGCGTGAAGCGGAGCGAGCGCCGCCTCGACCTGGGCGTGCAGGCGATCCTGAGCGGCGTCGAGGTACGCGCTCGGCCCGCCGTCTGCCGCCGCCTGAGGGGCTACGGTGAGCTGCACCCTGACCCTCTGGCGATGGTGGGGGAATCCATGAGCTGAGCGCCGTCCCTCCCCGGGCGGCGCTCTTCGTTGTGGAGGCCGGCGACGTAGAGCCGGATGAGGTAGCGGAGGGCGGCGGACCTGCTCCGGCCGTCGAGGGCGGCGCGCTCATCGAACGCGGCGACGAGCCCGAGCGGCACGCGGGCGTTGAGCATCACCGACGCGGTGTGAAGTCGCTCGCGCCTCGGCAGTTTCAAACTCACACCGCGGTCCACGACCTAGGTCTTACTCGGTCGCATGGCTGTAACCGCTCCGATGCAGGGCGAACAACCCGCAAACTAAGCGAAGTTGCGGGTCCCGCGTCGCGCGAGTGAGGCTACGAGACGAACGGTGATACTACGCCTGGTACTACAGAGTAAGCGTCTGGTACTACGCGAATCGCTCGGCTATAACGGTGAAGAGCCGCCCGTCGAGGCGGAGAGTTGCTACCCACATCCCCGGCGGCACCGTGCGTCCGGCGCCGCCCCGTCCAGCGCTGCCATCGTGCTGAGCTCGCGCCGCTCAGGCGGGCGCGCGCTGGCGATGGCGCCAGGAACGGACGGTCCCCGCGCTCACGCCGTACTTCTCGGCGGCGGCCTGCGCCCCGTGCTGCTCGGCGAAGGCGAGGACCTGCTCGCGGTCGGCACCGTCGTGTTGCACTGCAACGGCGACCGCTTCGCCCGCCTCTACGATCCCGGCCCGGCGGGCCTCCTCGGATCGACGGCGCTGGTCCTCCGCGGCGCGGACCTGGGCGGCCTCGGCCTCGGCGCCGGCCTGGGCCTGCTCAGCGGCCTCCCGGTCACGCTCCTCCCGAGCACGCTGCGCGGTCTTCTCACGCTCGGCAGCCTCGACGTCACGACGCTCCCACTCGGCCCTGCGCTCAGCCTCCCGCGCGGCCTCGGCCTCCACATCTCGACGGGCGATCGCCCGGACGTGCTCCAGGTCGGGGGCGTGGTACGCCCACGCGGCCGTCTCGACCTCGCCGGCGAACCGGCACCGCAGATCGTCAGGGAGGGACGCGAAGGCGTAGCGGAGGCGCTCCAGGGCGTCACCGGGCTCCACGGGCGGCTCTCCACCCTCGTCACGGGCGACCCATGCGCGGATGACCTCGACGGGGCCGTGGCCATGCTGGACGGCTTGCCCGACGCTCGCGCTCCGGGCGACCTCCAGGGCGCGGTGAATCGTCCCGGCAGTGGACGACGGCGCTTCGTGATAGCCGACCCGCGCAGGAAGCTCGGCGAGCCGGTAGCCGTCGGATCCGGGGGCGTTCATGCCGCCCCCGCCAACGGGCTCGACGTCGCCCACGTCTCGACCGTGGCGACACGGGCCCGGGCGACGCTCTCGGCGTAGGTGATGACCGCCTCCGCCCGGGCGATCCGCTCGGCGATAGGCCCGTGGTCCGGCGGCCGGAGCGAGTCGGGCTTCGCCGGCCGGAGCGCCTTGGCGATCGCGACCCTCTCGGCGTGCTGGTCCTGGGCGGCGACCGCGTTCTGGTCCTCGAGCACGTCGAGGGCGCGGCTCAGCAGCTCTCGGTCTTCTGGTTCCATGCAGGGATTTTCGCAGCCTGAGCGGCGTCTACCGGCGCTCGGGGAGGCGCGCGACCTCGGCCTCCACTCGCGCGAGGACGGCGTCCGCGGAGATCCCGTCGCGCGCGGCGATCTCCGCCACAAGCTCACGTATCTCGGCGTCCACGGCGGCCTCGTCCACGGGCGGCGGTGTCGGACCCTCCAGGCCCTCCAGGTGCTCTAGGCGGCGACGGAGCGTCATCCGACCGACCTTAGGTGGGGGTCCGGTCGCCGGGCCTCCAGCGCCTCGATGCGCTCGACGAGCTCGGCTTGTTCACGGACACGGCCGCCCACGTCGAGGACCGCCCGGGCGGCAGTGAGCGCGATCCGAGGGTCCGGGTCATTGAGCAGGGAACCGAGCCGAGCCGCGGCGTCGCCCACGAGGTCCTCGAGGCGCGCGGCCGCCTGCCTCCATCCGTCCGCGGCGAGCGCGTCCACCTGCGCCCGGAACTCGGGATCGTCACCACGCCGGTACGCGGTCCTCTCGGCGAGCCCGGCCTCCGCGGCCGCCTGCTTCCACGTGAGTCCGGCCGCGAGGGCGAGCGCGAGCCGGGCGTCCTGACGCTCCTTCGACTGCCAATGACTGCCGCCTGAGGCCATGTCAGGGAGCGTAGGTAGCGCAGCGGCGGCGGCGGATCCCCGGGTGCGCTGCAACGCTCCCCACGCGCGGTGTCCCGGCCCGTGTCCCCGAACTCGGCGGTTCTCGACGGCTCCGGGCTGCGCGGGCGGCAAGGCGACTCCTTCATCTCGCCGCAGGTGCAGCGCGAGCGGATCGAGGGTTGGTGCGAGCTGCACGGGCACGAGGCTGGCGATCGTTCACGAGGAGCTAGACGAGTCCGGCGGCCGCTCCGATCGCCCAAAGCTCATCGAGGCGATCGAGCGCGTGGAGCGTGGGGAGTCCGGTGGCGTGGTCGTCGCGAAGCTCGAAGACCGTTTCGGTCGCTCGCTGATCGACGGGCTCGCGGGGCCTGACCCGCGCCGATCGAAGGCTAATCTGAGCCAATGCGACGACATCTCGCCCCTGGGCTCCTCGCGACCACGCTGCTAGGGATCGCCTTGGCGGGTTGTGGTACCTCTGGCTCTGACAAGAGCACCGTGCCTCGCCTCGTCGGCCTGAGCGCGAGCAAAGCACAGCACCGCGTTGACGCGACCAGCCTCAGCCTCGACTTCGCCCGTGCGCCGATCAACGAGAACTCGTGTCGGGTAGTCAGCCAACGGCCCCGGCCAGGAGCACGCCTGGACCCCTCCTCGTCTATGAGCGCCCGTTGCGTCGTCCGCGTTCCGAACCTGATCGGCCGCAGCGCCGACAGTGCCCAATCCAAGCTAGAGGACGTGGGGCTCACCACCGCGTTCTCTCACGAGCCGAACGACGGGGACAACTCGCGGTGCCACGTCGTGAAGCAGAAGACTCGCGGGTCAATCCCGCCCAACAGCAGCGTACGAGCGGACCTCACATGCACTCCCGCCGCGCCCCAGCCGGCGGCCCCTGCTCCAGCTCCTGCCCCCACGCCGGCCCCTGCTCCAGCTCCTGCCCCCACGCCGGCCCCTGCCCCCACGCCGGCTCCCACGCCGATGGCTCCGGGAAACACTTCCACGATCCCGGACTCCTCGCCCCAGTCGGCCCCGAGCCTCGGCACATGCGCAGACGGCTCGACCACTCAGAACGCCGGACACCAGGGCGCGTGCTCCGGCCACGGCGGCCTGCGCTAGTACCGCCGCGTATAGCCGCCAACGAGACGCCGCTGCGCCGCGCGGAGCGTGAGCGAACCGGAGCAGACCGCCCGGTGGAGGCGATTCTCGACCTTGTCCTTCCCGTTCGGGAAGCCCGGCTGCGGCCACAGGTTTCGGTCCGCGTTGTTGCCGCCGACCTCAAGCGCGATGAGGTGGTCAAGCTCGTACCGGCTGTGGAGGCGGTAGGGGATGCGGTAGCGCGCGAAGATGCGATGCCGCTGGGTGGTGGTGACGTGACGATGGCGGGACGCCCATCCCGGCGTGCAGACGTTGCCGCGGGTGACGCCGCGGAGGGATCCGCCGGGGGTGCATCGGCGGTCAGCTTTCGGTCCGGCGTGGCAGGGCCGGGCCACGGGGCGGGGCTTGGGCGGAGGCGGCGGCGGCGGCGGAGGCGGGTCCGGCGAACCGGGGCGTAGGCACGGGCAGGGCAGGCTCTCGCAGAACACTCCGTCGTGGTCCGGGTCGCGTGTGTTGGCGGCCCGCTGCGCGGCGGCCTGGTTGGGGAAGTCCGCGCAGACGGCGCGGACGTTCGCCGCCGCTGGCCTGGCTCCCGGGGCGGCGGCCAGCGCGACCAGGAGCGCGGGCAGAAGGGCTAGACGCTGGGCGCGCAGGCAGATCAAGGCAGCCTAGACGAAAGTCATCGCCGGGGTGTGCGCGATGGAGCAGCGGAGCGCGAAGGGGTACGAGACGCAGGGGAGCCGGGGCGCGTGGCCCCGGCCCGCCTGCCCGGCAGCGTGTAGCCGGTCGCTCCCTCGTAGGCCCGCGGCCCGCGGAACTCGCCCCCACCCCGAGCGCGCCTCCGACATGCACCGCGCTCATCGGCGGCTTCTGCCGGCCGATTCGTGCGGCGTGCGCCGGCCCGTCGTGGGGTCGGGAACCCGGACGCATCCTATGCAGGGAAAGTTAGGGGTGCAGGGGTACAGGCAACCACTGTGTTGGTTACGATTCGGCGCGTGATGCGGTCCGGCGCCATCGTCCTTCTGGCAGTCGCGGCGCTCGTCGCCGGTGGATGCGCGAGCAGCAGCGACAGCCCCGGTGGCGGAGGAGGCTCGGGAGACAACGGCAAGAAGTCTGTAGCCGAGAAGTTGGCGACGATTCAGAAGCAAGCGCCCGTCGAAGCGAACGACCCGCTGGTGCGTAACTTTGACGCCAAGCTCGACGCGCTTCAGAAGAAGTGCAAGGACCGGCGCATCCGGCTGGCCGACTTCGCGGTCACAGCGCGGAAGCTACTGAAAAAGGACGGTGTGGATGAGTCACTGAGCAGCATCGTCACGCACGCCAATCAGTCGATCCCGGCTGCCGCTCCGCGGATGCCGTGCGCGTACACCTTCGCTGCCTACGTCGCGTTACGCACGAGCGGCTAGCTCTAGATCTCCGCTCTCGCGTTCTCGAAGCTCGCGTTCGGCCCAGTCGGCGTTCCCCGCGGGGTGGCGCGCGAGCTTCGACAGAACGCAGTTCGAGGCGCAGAAGGCCGAGTTGCTCCGGGGACCGTCGAGCACCTAGACGGCGATCCCATTACGGGCCGCGAGCGCGCGGATCACGGGCTCGGGCAGACGGGCGAGCAGGTAGCCCACGGGGAGGCCGAGGCGCGCTGTAGCGGGGTCCACGACGTGTCCGTGGGCGTCGATGGTCGCGCAGTGCAGGATGCCGCGCTCGCCCTCCTCCTCGCGGAAGGCGAAGCCGATCGCGAAGGCCAGCTCCGGATGCTCCTCGCGCAGCGTGAGCGCGTCTTTCATGCACTCCTCCTCGCGGGACCGAGCGCCCTCGTAGGGCTCGGGCAGCGCCTCCGGCTCATACCAGCTCGGCTTGGTGAGCCGGATGTTCAGCGTCCACACATCGGGCCACCACGGCGCGTTGCCGAGCCAACGGCGTGCCGTCGCCTCAGTCCAGGACTTCTGCTCGTCTGGCATGCGAGGAGCTTACGTAGACCGAAGGTCCTTAGGAGTAAGTACCTGCGCTCTTGCGGGTGACTCCGGGGAGGATTGCGGGCCGGATTCGGGGTTCTCTTCACGTGGACGCTCCTACAACGTCGTGAGCTGGAGATCGAGCCCCGGCGAGAGGAAAAGGGAGGGGGAGTCTCCGGAGCAGGGCTCAGGACGCGCGTGGTGTCCCCGCCCGTGTCCCCGAACTCGGCGGTTCTCGACGGCTCCCGGCTCCTCTCGACGGCCCCCCACGCGCACGCGAGAAACTCACGGGCTCCCGTTGAGCGTCCTCATAATCCGTCGTGCGAAGGTTCGACTCCTTCCCGGGCCAGTGGAGCAGCCGGCGTATGGGTTCGGCGTCTTGCCCTCACCCGCGAGCGCTGCGGGAGAGGAGATCCGGCCCGACCTTGCGTGGCTCCCTCGCGGCTGCCGCTCAGGCGTTCTCGGCTTGGAGCCAGCGGCGGGTGAGCGGCGTGGCCGAGAGTCCGTGCACGACGATGGAGCAGACGACGCAGACGATGGTGGTCCAGATCACGACGTGCTGCTCGGTCGCGTCGAGGGTGTGCGATTCGACGACGATGGCGGCGTAGAAGAGGGCCGCCACGCCCCTGACTCCGAAGAACGCGAGGAACAGGCGTGCCTTCCGGCTCATGAACGTGCCGGCGGTGGCGAACACGAGGACGGGGCGGATGATCAGGATGAGGACGGGGGCCAGCAGCCATCCGGCGACCCCGGGCGCGCCGAGGCCGGAGGTGGTGAGCATCGTGCCGAGCATGAGCAACACGAGCAGCTCGAGCGTCTTGCCTGCGGCCTCGGTGCCGTGGTGGGCGGCCTCGTGGACGTGGTGGTCGAACTCATAGCGGCGGAACGTGTACCCGGCAGCGAACACGGCGAGCAACCCGTAGGCGCCGAGCGCCTCGGTGAGCCCGTAGATCACGAGCACGAGACCGATGACCACCACCCCTTGCATCTCCGAAGCCAGGAGTCCCCGCGCTCGTGCTCGCGTCAGTACGGCGGCGGCGGCGAATCCTGACGCCGCCCCGAGCGCCAGCGCGAACCCCGCCGCGTAGAGCAGGTCGGCGAGCAACCAGCCGCCGATCCATCCCGTGCCCCCTTGCTTGGCGACCAGCAGCCCGAGCACGACGAACGGCGACGCGAGCCCGTCGTTGAAGCCCGCTTCGGTATGCAGCGAGAGTCGTGGCTCGCCGAGGACCTCGCCTCCGGGGCCGGTGAGCCCGACATCGCCGGCGAGCACCGGATCGGTCGGGGCGAGTATCGCTCCGAGCAGCAGCGCCGCGCCGAAGGAGAGCCCCATGACCCCGACGCCGAACGCGGCGATGGCGAGGATGCTCAGCGGCATCACCACCACCAGCAGGGTGCCGATCGACAGCCACGAGCGACGGCGGACCTCGCGCTCGATGGTCAGCCCGGCAGAGAAGACCGCCACGATGAGCGCGAGCTCGGCCAGGCGCTCGAGGAGCTGGTGGTCGTGCTCGGGGTCGAGCGGGTGGACGTCGAGGAGCGCGAGTGCCACCGCGCCCAGGCCCCCCAGGGCGACGTAGAAGACCGAAGCCGAGAACGCTCGCTCGCTCTGATGGGACATCGCTGCCGCCCCGACGAGCACGACAACCCCGACGGCCAGCAGGGCGAGCGTGTACAGGTCACCAAGATGCCAGCCGGGAGCGAGGGCGAACACCGGCGAGACGAGAAGGAACGGTGCCGGCATGGAGAACCTCCGGAAGTGGGCAGGCGGAATCCTCGCCGACCAGACTTCCCGGCACACCGGGAACGACTGTACTTCCCGAGGGGGCGGCAGCGATCACCGCGACGACGGCGTCGGCCCGGGTCACCGCTTGCGCTCGAGCCGTGGCTCAGGTATGAGGCAGTAATGGCGAGGGCGAGCGAAGGGCCGCCGCGTGGATCGAGCAGGAGCGTGATGCTCGTCGCGGGGACGGTGGTGGTGGTGCTCGTGGCGCTTGCCTCCGGCTACGGCTACCACCGCGACGAGCTCTACTTTCTCGCCGCCGGTGACCATCTGGACTGGGCGTACGCCGACCAGGGACCTCTCACCCCGCTCATCGCCCGCGTCATGAGCGGGATCTCCGCGGATTCGCTGACGGTGCTGCGGCTGCCCTCGGCGCTCGCCGCCGGTGTCACGGTGCTTCTGACCGGTCTGCTCGCGCGCGAGCTCGGTGGCAGCCGACGCGCCGAACAGGTGGCCGCCGCCTGCGCCGCGGTCGCGAGCATCGTGCTCGTCACCGGCCACCTGCTCAGCACTTCGACGTTCGATCTGCTGGTCTGGACCGCGGTCAGCTGGCTCGTCGTCCGGGCGGTGCGGACCGGCGAGGACCGGCTGTGGCTGGTCACCGGGGTCGTGCTGGGCGTCGGACTGCTCAACAAGCCGCTGCCGGCGTTCCTGGCGGTCGGGCTATTGGCCGGTGTCGCGATCGCGGGGCCGCGGCGCCTGCTGCGCAACCGCTACGTCTGGCTGGGCGCGGCGATCGCCCTCGCGCTCTGGTCGCCCTGGATCATCTGGCAGGCCGGTCACGGCTGGCCGCAGATCGACGTCTCGCGCTCGATCGCCGCGGGGGGCTCGACGAGCTCGCAGCCGTGGTGGGCGATCCTGCCGTTCCAGTTCCTGCTCGTCAGCCCGGTGCTCGCGCCGGTCTGGATCGCGGGTCTCGTGAAGCTCTTCCGGGACCCCGCCGTGCGCGACGTCCGGTTCCTCGCGTGGGCCTGGGTCGTGCTCGCCGTGGTATTCATGGCGTCGGGCGGCAAGCCCTACTACCTGGGCGGGCTTCTGCCGGCGCTGATCGCAGCCGGAGCGGTGCAGGTCGACGGCTGGCTCGGACACGGACGGCTGCGTCTGCGCAGGGGGCTGCTCGTCGCGGCGGTCGCGGTGAGCGCAGCGATCGACCTGACCATCGCACTGCCCGTGCTCCCCGCCGACCACGCCGGCCCCGCGATCGCGGCGAACGCGGACGTCGGCGAGACGATCGGCTGGCCCGAGCTCGCCCGGACCGTCGCGAACGTGCGTAGGAGACTGCCGGGCGCGGGACGCGTGGTGATCCTCACCCGCAACTACGGCGAGGCGGGCGCGATCGACCGCTACGGCCCCGCGCTCGGCCTGCCGCACGCCTACAGCGGACATAACGCCTACGGCGACTGGGGACCGCCACCCGACGGCAGCGCCCCGGTCATCGCCGTCGGAGAGAACCTCGCCGCGCACCTGAGCGGCTGCACCATCGCCGCCCGGATCACGAACCGTGCCGGCGTCGACAACGACGAGCACGGGACGCCCGTCACGGTCTGTCGCGGGCCACGACGCTCATGGTCACGGGAATGGCCGGAGCTGCGCCGCTTCGGCTGAACGAGGTGGCTCGGCCCCGGGACCGGTCTATCGACCGCGCCGTGATCGACGCATGCGTGGAGCTGCTCGAAGAGGTGGGTTACCGGCTGAGCCGCGAGCAGATCGCGCGCCGGGCGGGCGTCAGCCTGCCCGCGGTCAACCGGCGCTTCGACAGCGTCGACGACATCCTGCTCGCCGTCGCCAGTACTCCGCCTCACGGGCCACAGACGCTCGCCGGCGTCGATTCGCTCCGCTCGTTCCTCGTGGCGTCACTGACCAGGACCGCGCGGACGTTCGGGGCAACGCGGGTTCGCCGCTCCGCGAGCGAGCTGCTGGCGGCGGCCGCGGGGGATGAGCGGATCGAGCAGGCGCTTCAGTCGACCCTCGCCGAGCTCCGCGCCGACGGCCTGGCCTGGGTCGAGTGGGCGCGCGAGCGCGGGGAGGTCGGTCCCGAGGTCGACGCCGAGACGCTGCTCGACCTCGTCAACGGAGCGGTGTACTACCGCCTGCTGTGGCGTGGCGAGACGATCGGCGAAGACGAGGTCCAGCCGCTGGTCGACCTGCTCCTCGCGGGAGCGGCGCCCGCGCCGCCGGCGGGAAGCTCTGGCGCAGCTCCTTGAGGAGTGACCATACGGGCCCGTAGGGTCCGGGACGTTGGACGCCGTGTTCCATCGGTCATCGTTCACCTCGGTTCATGGGCGTCAGGTAGCCTCGGATGATGGACGACGAGTCGATCCGCACATTGCTCAGGCGCCTGGCGCGGCCGCACGGCTCCGGCGGGAAGGTCATCGAGCGTGCCGCGATCCTCGCCGAAGGCTCGGAGTCCGAGGCGGTCCTGGCCTGGATCGCGGCCCATGACGGACAACCCGAGGATCTGCCGCCCGCGGTCGCCGGCGGGGGCCTGCACAGCGCACGCCTGACGGACAGCAGCGCGATGCGGTCGGCGAAGCCGCGCCGGTACGTGCTGCCTCCCGGCGCGCTGTCCTGAGGCCGACGCGGAGGGAGAAGCCCGCCGGCACGCTCCCGGGCGGCGCCGGGGGAGACGGCTACGGTGCGCCGATGGCCCCGAGCGAGAAGCCCCAGGTCGACGTCCCCGCCGATCAGTCCCCCTCCTACGAGCTCGAGCTCGAGGACATCGTCGTCGGCGACGGCGAGGAGGCCGTCGCCGGGCGCGTCGTCGAGGTCCACTACGTCGGCGTGTCCTGGTCGACCGGCCGGCAGTTCGACGCCTCCTGGGACCGCGGCAGCACGTTCAAGTTCGGTCTCGGGAAGGGGCAGGTCATCCCGGGGTGGGACCAGGGCGTGGCCGGGATGAAGGTCGGAGGGCGCCGCCGGATCACGATCCCGCCCGTGCTCGGCTACGGGAAGCGGGGCGCCGGTGGGGTGATCGGTCCGGACGAGACGCTGATCTTCGTCGTCGACCTGGTCGGCGTGCGCTGAGCGGCAAGCGGAAGATCGCCGCCCGTCGCCGGCGGTGAGGCCGCTCCCGGTCACCGGCCCAACGTACGCAGCGAGGCCAGCGGCGGCCGCTCGGTGAAATCCAGGTCGCGCGGCTCCGCGCCGGCCGGCCCGGCGGTGAGGTAGCCCGCGGGCTCCTCCCCGTCCAGCCGGCCCTCCTGCCCGAGACGCCGCGTCACCGCGACGAGGACCGCGTAGGCCATGGCCCCGAGCTCGCGCAGCGGTTGGTGGCGGTTCTGGCGGACCCCGAGGTCGACCTGCGCGAGCCCGTCGAGCCCCACCTCGCGATAGGCGTCGATGAGCAGGCCGATCTCCACGCCGTAGCCCGTCGCGAAGGGGAGACGCTCGAGCAGCTCGCGCCGCGCCGCGAACTCCCCCGCCAGTGGCTGCTGGACGGCCGCGAGCTCGGGATAGAAGCGGTGCAGGAGCGGACGGGCCGTGAGCTCGTTGACCCGCCCCCCGCCGTCGGGGAGGGCCACGCCACCCGCCCGGAACGGGCGGCGGTAGCACCCCTTGACGAAGTGCACGCCCGGGTCGCGGCGCAGGGGGCCGACGAGCCCGCGCGCGAAGTGGGCCCCGAACACCGCCGAGTCCGCGTCGAGGAAGCACACGATCTCACCGCGCAGGACTCCGAGCGCGCGCCACATCGCGTCGCCCTTGCCGAGGACCGGCCCGAGCCCGGGCGCCAGCGCCTCCTGGGCGAGGACGGTCGCGCCGGCGGCGCGGGCCAGCGCGGCGGTCCCGTCCTCCGAGGCGGCGTCCACGACGACGACCTCGTCGACCTCCCCCCGCTCGCGCAGCTCCACGAGCGCGGAGACGATCGGCCCGACGGTCTCCGCCTCGTTGCGGGCGGGGAGGCAGACCGACACGCTCGCGGCGCCCGGGCCGTCCGCGGCGCCGAACTCGCGGTGGTCAAAGGTGCGCGCCCGCGACCACGCGAGCGCGGCGTCCAGGCTCACCCGCGGCGGCGCGGCGGTCGGTCGTGGACGGAGGCGAGCCGGGCCGGCGTGACGGCGCCGAGCGTCAGCCCGAAGTCGCGCGAAGCCACGTCGTAGAAGCCGGAGTGGGTCACCGGGTCGAGGATGATGCCGCCGAGCCACCCCACGCCGTACGTGAGCCGCGGAACCGCGCCGCCCCCCGCGTCGAACGGGGGGCGACGCGCCCGGGTGCTGCTAGGGGGTGACGTGCACGTAGACCCGGCGGGCCGCCGAGGTGAGGGTGCTGTTGTCCGCGAGGGCGCGGACGACCAGCGTGTTGTCGTTGTTCGTGTTCGTGGGGACGCAGGTGACGGCGGTGGTGCTCGCGCAGCGCGCCACGGCGGCATCGCCGTCGAGGGCGGGACCGGCGATGGTCGCGCTCAGGCCCTTGTTCACGAGCGACGTGGTCGACCTGATGTAGACGTTGGGGTTCGTGGTCGGCTGGCCGGTGGCGGTGGTGCCCGGCTTGGAGACGACGGTGAACCCGCCCGACTGCTCGACGATGTTCCCGTTCTCATCGAGCAGGAAGAAGCGCGACGCGGCGCCGGCCGGGCCCTGGTCGCCCTTCGGGCCGGGCTGGAGCTGTCCGGGGCGGAAGTCACGGGCCAGCAGGCTGCCGTCGATCACGTCGCTCGAGCCCAACGAGCTGTCCCTCACGTCCCGCCCGTTCAGCGAGCCGTCGCGGATCTCGCCGGTGCCGAGGGAGCTGCTGATCACGTCGCTCGCGCCCAGCGAGCTGTCCCTCACGTCCCGCCCGGTCAGCGAGCCGTCGCGGACGTCCGCGCCCGTGATCATGACGGCGGCGTACGACGTGCCGCCCAGCGCGATGAACACCGCCATCGTCGCCATGACGTTCGCGAAGCTCAGGTGCGAACGGAACCTTCTCGTGATGCTCTTCATCAGCCCTCCTGGGGGGAATGCGGTTGCACGGGCTGGTACGGAATCGGGCCGCTCGAGTTTCGGGGTTTCGGGTTGAGCGGGTTGTCATGGGCGGGGTCGTCACCATGGGGTGCGTGAGCATCATCGACTCCTTCCGCCTCGACGGTCGGGTGGCCATCGTCACCGGCGCGTCCTCCGGGCTGGGGGTCGCCTTCGCCGAGGGGCTCGCGCAGGCCGGCGCCGACGTCGCGGTCTGCGCCCGGCGCGCCGAGCGCCTCGAGGACACCCGGAAGCTCGTGGAGCACCACGGTCGTCACTGTCACACGACCCGCGCCGACGTGGCCGACGTCGAGGACTGCCGCCGCGTGGTGCGGGAGACCATGGAGGAGTTCGGCCGGGTCGACGTCCTCGTAAACAACGCGGGGATCGGGACCGCGTTCCCGGCCACCCGCGAGGACCCCGACGACTTCCGCCGGGTCATCGACATCAACCTGAACGGCTCCTACTGGATGGCCCAGGCCTGTGGGCGGGTCATGCGGCCCGGCTCGAGCATCGTGAACGTCGGATCGGTGCTGGGCTCGACCACCGCCGGGCTGCCCCAGGCGGCCTACTCGTCGAGCAAGGCCGCGATCATCGGCCTCACCCGGGACCTCGCGCAGCAGTGGACGGGGCGCAAGGGGATCCGCGTCAACGCGCTGGCCCCCGGCTTCTTCGCCTCGGAGATGACCGACCAGTATCCCGAGGGCTACCTCGAGCAGATGAAGTGGCGGATCCCCGCGGGGCGCGTTGGCGAGGCCACGGAGCTCGTGGCCGCTCTCGTGTTCCTCGCCAGCGACGCCGCCTCCTACGTGACCGGAGTGGTGCTCCCCGTCGACGGAGGGATGCTGACCACATGACCGGGCTCACCGACGGCCACCGTGAGGTCTAGTCCACGGCGAGGACGACCAGCGTCGCGTCGTCCTGTAGCGGCTCGGTCCAGGACCGCGTCACGGCGTGCTGGATGGCCATGGCCGTGGCCGCGGCGGTCGGGGCGGTGGCCGCCGCGATCGCCTGCCGGACGCCGTCCATCCCGAATACGCCGCCGCCCTCGACCGAGCGCTCGGTGATGCCGTCGGTGAGCAGCAGGAGCCGGTCGCCGCTCTCCAGGGTCACCGAGGCGGGCACGAGGTCGCGCTTGGCCTCCCCGGCGCCCAGCGGTGGGTACACCGCGCCGTCGAGCTCTGAGAGCGTGCCGTCGAGGGCGATGACGTAGCCCGGCGGGTGGCCGCAGTTGAGGTAGGCGAGCAGGCCCGTCGGCGCATGCCAGCGCGCGAGGATCACCGAGATGTGGAAGTCGGGGTTCCCGAGCTGGCGGACGACCTCGTCCATGGCGTAGGCGGCCTCAACCAGGTCCTGCCCCATCCGCCGCGCGGCGCGCAGCGCGCCGAGGCCGGTTGCGCTCAGGCCCGCGGCGGTGGGCCCGCCCCCGGCCGAGTCGGCGATGGCCAGCCATGACCCGTCGCGGTTCTCCACGAAGTCGAACCAGTCGCCGCCCACCTCGTAGGAGGGCAGCAGGCCGCCCGCGATCTGCGCGCCGGTGACCCGGGCGATCCGTGGCGGGAGCAGGTGCTGCTGCACCTCGGCCGAGGCGGTGGTCGGCTTGCGCCGGCGCGCGGACTCGATCAGGTCGGTGTAGTCCCCGGCGAGCTCGAGCGCCGCGGCCCCCTGCTTGGCGATGTCCTCGAGGGACTGGATGGGCATCCCCACGCACAGCAGGAGCGCGATGACCCGCCCGCGGACCCAGAGCGGGCACGCCTCGCAGCGCGGCATCGTCTCGCGCAGGGTCTGGAAGAAGACGGGCAACCCCTCGGGCACGATCTCCGGCCCGAGAGCCGGCGGCGCCGCGAGGGTCTCGGGGAAGTCCTCCGATCCCGCGAGGCGCAGGAGCTGCGAGCCGTCGATGTCCACGACGTAGAGCGCCACGGGGACCGCGGCGGCGCGGCGGGCCTCGGCGACGAGCTGATCGGCCATCAGGTGGGGCGGGACCTCGTCGAGGATGTGGATGACGTCGAGAGCGACGGGGGCTTCGCGGCCCAGGCGGCCGGGCGGCTGGTAGCCGAGGGTGGCGACCTCCGCGGCCGGCCCGTCGCTCTCCTGCAGGGCGGCGGCGAGCGCGTCCCGGGTGGGGAAGTGCCGGTACAGGGTCGAGCGACCCACCCCCGCCGCGGCGGCCACCTGGGTCATGCTCGCGCGCCGGTCGGAGAACAGGGCGGAGGCGGCGAGGAGGATGCGCTCCCGGCTCGCGGCGGCATCGGCGCGCTGTCCGGGAGAGCCGGCTTCGGCGGGCGAGGCCACGGTCGGCAACGTACCCCGTGTGACCAGAGGGAAAATGGAACAATTGTCCCGTTTGGAGTTCCACTAGGCGGGCAGGAAAGTGATTGTCCTTCGTCCATCAAGGAGCAGACATGGCAGACACCACCACGGGCCTCGACTGGCACGGCCGCACGGTCGTCGACCGCGACGGAGACAAGATCGGCTCGGTCGAGGAGATCTACCTCGACGACCAGACCGGAGCTCCCGAGTGGCTGCTCGTCAAGACCGGGCTCTTCGGCACGAAGTCCACGTTCATCCCCATGCGCGACGCCCAGCCCGAGGGCGATGACAGCGTCCGCGTCCCCTTCGAGAAGGCCCAGGTCAAGGACGCGCCGAACATCGACGCCGACCAGGAGCTCTCCCAGGCCCAGGAGCAGGAGATCTACTCCCACTACGGGATGGGCTACGACGAGTCCCGCTCGGACTCCGGGCTGCCCGAGGGTGATGCCGCCGGCACGGCCGCCGCCGGTACCGCCGGCGTCGACCGCGATCTCGCCGACCGCGACCGCGACCTGGACACCACCCGCGACACCACGGGCCACGACACGTCCGGCCCGACGACCGACGACGCGATGACCCGCTCCGAGGAGGAGCTCCGGGTCGGTACGCGCCGCGAGGAGACGGGGAGCGCACGACTGCGCAAGTACGTGGTGACCGAGAACGTCCAGACGACGGTCCCGGTCTCGCGCGAGGAGGTCCGCGTGGAGACCGAGCCGATCACCGACGCCAACCGCGGCGCCGCCCACGACGGCCAGGCGATCTCCGAGGAGGAGCACGAGGTCGTGCTCCACGAGGAGCGCCCCGTCGTCGAGAAGGAGGTCGTCGCCAAGGAGCGCGTGCGCCTCGGCAAGGACCAGGTCACGGACGAGCACACCGTCGCCGACGAGGTCCGCAAGGAGCAGGTCGAGGTCGAGGGTGACACGCGGAGAGACCGCTAGCCCCATGTCGGCGAACCCCACCGATCAGGGCGCTCAGGACGCGTCGGTCGCAGAGCTGGTCAAGCAGCTCTCCGCCCAGACGTCCGCGCTCGTACGGCAGGAGATCGAGCTCGCCAAGGTCGAGCTCACCGAGAAGGGCAAGCGGGCAGCCATCGGCGGCGGCATGTTCGGCGCCGCCGGTCTCGTCGCGCTCTACGGCGTCGGCGCCCTCGTGGCGGCGGTGATCCTCGTGCTCGCCACGGCGATCGCCGGCTGGCTCGCGGCGCTCATCGTCGCCGTGGTGCTGCTCGCCGTCGCCGGGGGGCTCGCGCTCATGGGCAAGACGAAGGTCCAGCAGGCCGGGCCGCCCGTGCCCGAGCGCGCCGTGCAGAACGTCAAGGAGGATGTCGAGGTGACGAAGCAGCGCGCGCAGGAGGGACGCCGATGAGCGAGAACGAGGAGCAGCGCGGGCCCGCAGAGATCGAGCGCGAGATCGCGCAGACGCGCGACCAGCTCGGCGACACCGCCGAGGCGCTCGCGGCCAAGGCCGACGTCAAGGCCCGCGCGCAGGAGCGCGCGGAGGAGGCCAAGAGAAGCGCGCGCGAGAAGCGCGACGAGCTCTTGGGCAAGGCCAAGGCCGCCACGTCGGGATCCGCAGGCGGCGGGGGCGGCGGCGCGGGCGCCGGGGCGCAGCAGGTCAAGGCCAAGGCGCAGGAGAACCCCGTCCACACCGGCGTGGCCGGGGGCTTCGTCGCCGGCCTGCTCGTCGGGCGCATCCTGTTCGGGGGGCGCGGATGAAGACCATCTTCACCCCGCTCTCCCTGGGCGTCGGCCTCCTCGCCGGGCAGGTGGGCAAGAAGATCTTCGACGCGATCTGGGACAGGTTCGACGACGAGGAGGCCCCGGAGGCCAAGCACCGCGAGATCGACCGGCGCAAGCTCGTGCTCGCCCTGCTCGTGCAGGGCGCGATCTTCCGCCTCGTCAAGGGCCTCACCGACCACGGCCTGCGTCACGCATACGCGCGCGGCACCGGCGAGTGGCCCGGTGAGGAACGCCCCGAGTCCGACTGAAAACGACCGAGGAGCTCCATGGCCAAGAATGACCAGCCGTCCGGCGCCGTCCGGGCGGGAGACCGCCCGGGCGACGGGGCGGACCCCGAGAACATCAACAAGGACGGTCCCGGGCGCCGGGCGGACTACCGCCCGCAGGGCGTCGACACCAAGACCGGCCTGCTTCCGACGATCAAGCGGACGTTCACGGAGTTCTCCGAGGACAACATGACGGACTGGGCGGCCGCCCTGACCTACTACGGGGTCCTCGCGATGTTCCCGGCGCTCATCGCGCTGGTGGCGCTCATCGGGCTGGTCGGTGACCCGCAGACGATCACGATGAAGGTGACCGACATCGTCACGAGCATCGGGCCCAAGTCGGCGGCCGACACGTTCGCGGGCCCGATCAAGTCGATCACGATGCAGAAGAGCGCGGCCGGCATCCTGCTGATCGTGGGCCTGGCCGCTGCGCTGTGGTCGGCGTCGGGCTACATCGGAGCGTTCATGAGGGCGTCCAACGTCATCTACGAGACGCCCGAGGGCCGACCGTTCTGGAAGCTCCGGCCGCTGCAGATGCTCGTCACGCTCGTCCTGTTGCTCCTTGTCGTCCTCGTGGCCCTGAGCCTCGTGCTCACCGGCCCCGTCGTCTCCGCGGTGGCCAAGCCCCTCGGCGTCGGCTCCACGGCGGTCTCGGTGTGGAACATCGCCAAGTGGCCGGTACTCGTGGTGATCGTCCTGCTGATGTTCGCCGTCCTGTACTACGCGACGCCCAACGTGAGGCTCCCGAAGTTCTCGTTCGTGACGCCGGGCTCGATCTTCGCGCTCGTGCTCTGGCTGCTGGCCTCGGTGGCGTTCGCGTTCTACGTGGCGAACTTCGGCTCCTACAACAAGACCTACGGGACGCTCGGGGGGGTGGTCAGCTTCCTGGTGTGGTTGTGGATCACGAACTGCGCGCTGCTGCTCGGCGCCGAGCTCAACTCCGAGCGGGAGCGCTCGCGCGAGCTCGACGCCGGGGTGGAGGGCGCCGACCGCGAGATCCAGCTCGACGCGCGTGACGCGCCGAAGGAGCAGAAGACGACGTAGAGGGCCGGTGCGCTCTCAGCGGCGCATGTGCCGCATCTCGAGCTCTGCCTCGGTGATGCGGCGCATGCGCCGGCAGACGTCGCGGTAGAAGGCGAGCTGTCGAGGGCGGCCGACGAGACGGAAGCCGAGCCGGGGGATGAGCGGGCCGGTGACGGCGGGGCGCGAGAAGGCATGCAGACGGAACTCCACGTCCCCGCTCTCGAGCCACTTCCACACCTCGTAGTGCATCTCGCCCCGCTCGAAGTGGCCCTCGAGCGTCCGGTAGGACCAGCCGAACACCCGCGCCCGGACGCCTTCGACCGTACGCAGCTCGTCGTAGACCTCGCCGACACGCACCCCGACGCGGAGGCGGATCAGGCCGAAGCGGACCGTGAGGACCATGGTGCGCCCGGCGAGCTCGTCTCCGGGGCGGTAGCCGGCCCGGACCACGGCCGGGTCCGCGACCTGGTAGTCGATCAGGAGCCGGCGCGCGGTCTCCCAGCTCCCACCGGGCGCCGGGTCGCCGCTGGGCTCGCCCGGGAGGCGGGCGACCATGTCGTCGACGTGCCACCCGCGGTAGTCCTCCTCGGCCGCGCGGGCCGGGTCGAAGTTCACGGCGCGGTCGAGCATCCCGTCGAGCCCTCCGGGCTCGGAGCCGTCGCTTCGTGGCGCGTCCACGCGCCGTGTCGTGACGACGATGCCTCCCTCCATCTTCCCGCCCGAGCGCTCGACGACCCGCTCGATGACCGACGTCCACATGTTCAGCTGGACTTCCTTCGCCAAGCGCAGGCGCGAGTACAGGAGGTCGGCGAGGCGGTTGCCGCTGCGCGCCCACGACTCGATCGCGAAGACGATGACGCCCGGGGCCGGGCTCACCCGGAACTCGATCTGCCCGGCCTCGAGATGGCCCTCCAGCGTCGCGAGGCGGAAGGAGGTCCTGGTGGTCCCCACGACCCTCACGGGGCCGTTCCACGGGCCGGGCATCCGGACGACGTACTCATCGCCCGTCGCGAGCCGGTGCCCGTCGCCCGACGTCTTCTCGAACGGTCCGAACGCACGTGGCATCATCGCCCCCAGGTCGCCCGCGATCGCCTCGCGCAGTTCCTCCGGGCTCGTCCGCGCGCCGCGGATCTCCGTCCGGTACTGGCGTCGCAACAGCGCGCCGTGGCCGTCGCCGACCGCCTGGATGCCGTCCGTGACGACCTCCGGCGGGAGGGCGGGCGGCGCGTCCGCGGGCAGCTCTCCGAGCAGCTCCCAGCGGTGCACCGGTGTCGTGCGCCACAGGTAGCGCCAGGAGGTGAGCGCGATGCCGAACGGCCAGCCGAGCAGGGTGGAGAGGCTCGTGTTCCGGGGGCGTGACGCGGGCACGCCGGAGTCGTACCCATCTCGAGGGCGGAAGTGCCGCGATACCCGTGGCGGGGTAGGAGGCACGATCATGGTGGTGCGGACCCTGCGACGTCTCGGGCTGGCGGGCGCTCAATTTCACTTCTTCTCGCTGGGAACGATCGGGCTCTGCATCAGCTTGTGGATACGCGCCAAGACCGTCGGCGAAGATCGGCGCGGCAACGCGGAGCGCCGCGCCCTCTTCGTCGGCCTCTGGCCGCCGATGTTCTGGCTCATCGGCGACGCCCTGGACGCCGAGACTCGACGCAGGCGGCGCCGCTTGTAGCCGGTGACTTTCTCGGTCGCGGGCGATGAACTCGACACGTCGCGGGATGGCGGAGCCGGGCTCGGCAGACGACTGATCGGCGGCGGGAGGCCTGCTTCTCGTAGCGTGGCGCGGGGCGCCGACCAACTCCTGCGCTACACATCCCGCCCATGCTCGACATCCCCGACGGCATCCGCGCCCTCCTGTTCGACCTCGACGGCGTGCTCACGCAGACCGCCAAGGTCCACGCGGCGGCGTGGAAGGAGATGTTCGACCGGGTCCTGGCCGAGCGCGGCCTGCCGGAGTTCGACGCCCGCTCGGACTACGAGGCCTACGTGGACGGCAAGCCCCGTCTCGACGGAGTGCGCTCCTTTTTGGACTCCCGGGGGATCGCGCACGACGACGAGCTCGTGCGCCGCCTCGGGGACGAGAAGAACGACCTGGTGCTCGAGCTCATCCGCACCAGGGGCGTGGAGACCTACGCGGGCTCGGTCGCCTTCGTGCGCGTGGCCAAGGAGGCCGGACTGCGCTGCGCGGTCGTCTCCTCGAGCGCGAACACGAGGGATGTGCTGAGCATCACGGGGATCGCGGACCTCTTCGAGGCACGGATCGACGGCCTCGTCGCCGAGGAGCGCGGCCTGCCGGGCAAGCCCGCGCCCGACACCTTCCTCGCCGGGGCCGAGGCGCTCGGTGTCCCCCCCGCGGCGGCCGCGGTCTTCGAGGACGCGCTGGCCGGCGTCGAGGCGGGACGGGCGGGCGACTTCGGTTGGGTGGTCGGAGTCGACCGCACGGGCCACGGGGCGGAGCTCTCCGAGCACGGCGCCGACGTCGTCGTCGAGGATCTCTCCGAGCTCATGCAGGGGGACGCGTGATCGGGGAGGAGATCTACGAGGTCGAGCCCTGGGCGATCCGTGAGCGCGCGCTCAACCTCGGCCTCCTGGCCCAGAGCGAGTCGATCTTCGCCCTGTCCAACGGGCACATCGGCCTGCGCGGCAACCTCGACGAGGGCGAGCCCTATGGCGCTCCTGGCACCTACCTCAACGGGTTCTACGAGGTGAGCCCGCTGCCGTACGCGGAGACGGCCTACGGCTTTCCCGAGAACGGTCAGACCGTCCTCAACGTCACCAACGGGAAGATCATCCGGCTGCTCGTCGACGACGAGCCGTTCGACGTCCGCTACGGCGACGTGCTGCGCCACGAGCGCGCCCTGCTCCTCCGCGAGGGCCTCCTCGTACGCGAGGTCGACTGGCGCTCCCCGACCGGCTGCGCGATCCGCGTGCGCTCCACCCGGCTCGTCTCCCTCGTCCAGCGCTCGGTGGCCGCGATCCGCTACGAGGTCGAGGCGCTCGACGATCGGACGCGGATCGTCGTGCAGTCCGAGCTCGTGGCCAACGAGCCCGTCCCCGCCCGGACGAAGGACCCGCGCGCCGCCGAGGTCTTCGAGGAACCGCTCGTCGCGGAGCATCACGGGCATCGCGAGCTGCGCGCCACGCTCGTCCACGCCACGAAGGCGAGCGGCCTGCGGCTGGCGGCGGCGATGGACCATGTCGTCTACGTGACCGAGGGGACGGGCACCGCCACGGAGTCCGATCCGGATCTCGCGCGCGTGACCATCGCCACGGAGCTCGGCGCGGGGGAGACCCTCCGGGTCGTGAAGTTCCTTGCCTACGGCTGGTCCTCCCGCCGTTCCCGGGCGTCGCTCCGCGATCAGGCGGAGGCCGCGCTCGCCTCGGCGAAGCGCACCGGCTGGGACGGCCTCGTCCGCTCCCAGAGGGAGTATCTCGACGAGTTCTGGGGGCGGGCCGACGTCGAGATCGACGGCGACGCCGCGCTCCAGCAGGCGGTGCGCTTCGGGCTCTTCCACACCCTCCAGGCGGGCGCCCGGGCCGAGCGCCGGGCCATCCCGGCCAAGGGCCTGACGGGGACGGGCTACGCCGGCCATACGTTCTGGGACACCGAGTCCTTCATCCTCCCCGTCCTCACCTACACGGCACCCGACGCCGCCGGTGACGCCCTGCGCTGGCGTCACTCCGTGATCGGTCTCGCCCGGGACCGCGCACGCGAGCTCGGCCGCGCCGGGGCCGCCTTCCCGTGGCGGACCATCCGCGGCCAGGAGACCTCCGGCTACTGGCCCGCGGGCACGGCCGGCTTCCACATCAACGCCGACATCGCCGACGCGGTGCGCCGCTACTACGCGGCCACGCTCGACGAGATCTTCGAGCGCGAGGCGGGCGTCGAGCTCCTCGTGGAGACCGCGCGGCTGTGGCGCTCGCTGGGCCACCACGACGCCCACGGAACGTTCCGGATCGACGGCGTGACCGGGCCCGACGAGTACACCGCGATCGTCGACGACAACATCTACACGAACCTCATGGCCGCGAAGAACCTCGTGGCCGCCGCGGACGCCGCGGGGCGCCATCCCGACGTCGCCGCCGAGCTCGAGGTGGACGAGGAGGAGATGGCGAGCTGGCGCGAGGCCGCCCGCTCCATGGCCTTCCCCTACGACGAGGAGATGAAGGTCCACCCGCAGTCCGAGAGCTTCACCCAGCACCGCAAGTGGGACTTCGCCCACACGGGCGAGGACCAGTACCCGCTGCTGCTGCACTTCCCCTACTACGAGCTCTACCGCTCCCAGGTGCTCAAGCAGGCCGACCTCGTCCACGCCCTCTACGTCTGCGGGGACCGCTTCACCCTCGACGAGAAGACGCGCGACTTCGCCTACTACGAGCCGATCACCGTGCGCGACTCGTCGCTGTCGGCGGCGACCCAGGCGGTGGTGGCGGCGGAGGTCGGGCACCTCGAGCTCGCCTACGACTACCTCGGGGAGACGGCCTTCGTCGACCTGCGCGACCTCAAGCACAACACGAACGACGGGCTGCACATCGCGTCCCTGGCGGGAGCCTGGATCGCCGCGGTGGCCGGCTTCGGCGGGCTGCGCGACCACGGCGACGTCCTCTCCTTCGCCCCCCGGCTGCCCTCGCGCCTGACCCGGATGGCCTTCGGGATCGTCTACCGCGGGCGGCGGCTGCGGGTGGAGGTCGGCGACGGCACGGCGCGCTACGAGCTCATGGAGGGCGAGCCGCTCGAGCTCGTCCACCACGGCAAGCCGCTGACGGTCAGGGCGGGCAAGCCCGAGGAGCGCAGGGTGCCCAAGGCCCGCTCCCCGAAGCCCGTGCACCAGCCTCCGGGCCGCGAGCCCCGGCGCCGCCACATTCGGGACTGAGCAGGGTGCGGCTCGACCAGATCTCAGACCAGTGGTGGAAGGACGCGATCGTCTACTGCCTGGACGCCGAGACGTTTCTCGACACCGACGGCGACGGGGTCGGGAACCTCGACGGGATCTCCCGTCAGATCGACTACCTCGCCGGCCTGGGCGTGACGTGCCTGTGGCTCATGCCCTTCCAGCCCACCCCGGGCCGCGACGACGGCTACGACATCGCCGACTACTACGGGGTCGACCCGCGGCTGGGGACCCACGGCGACTTCGTCGAGCTCGTGCGCACCGCGAGCAACCGCGGACTGCGCGTGCTCCTGGATCTCGTCGTCAACCACACCTCCGACGCACATCCCTGGTTCCAGGAGGCCCGCCGCGACCCGGGCTGCCCGAAGCGCGGCTGGTATGTGTGGCGCGACGGGCCCTCCGACGAGCCGGAGGGCCTCGCGTTCCCCGGGACGGAGAGCTCCAACTGGGAGTACGACGAGGAGGCGGGCCAGTACTACCTGCACCGCTTCTACCACTTCCAGCCCGACCTGGACACGGCCAACCCGGAGGTCCGGGAGGAGATCGCGCGGATCGTGGGCTTCTGGCTCGCCCTGGGCGTCTCGGGCTTCCGCATGGACGCCGTTCCGGCGATGCTGGAGACCGCGGGGCTGCCCGAGCGGGTGGCATCGGATCCCAAGCAGTGGCTGCGCGACCTGCGCGGTTTCGTCAACCGCCGTCGGGGGGACGCGGCGCTGCTCGGGGAGGTCAACGTCGATCCCCAGCAGCTCAGCGAGTACTTCGGCGACCACGGCGACCTCCTGCACATGGAGCTCGCGTTCCTGCTCAACCAGAGCCTGTGGCTGGCGCTGGCGCGCGGCGAGGCCGAGCCGCTGGAGACGATCATCCGCACGCTGCCGTCCGTCCCGCCCGATTCGGGCTGGGCGACCTTCCTGCGCAACCACGACGAGCTGAGCCTCGACAAGCTGACCCTCCCCCAGCGCCAGGAGGTGTTCGCCGCCTTCGGCCCCGAGGAGGGCATGCAGCTCTACGGCCATGGGCTGCGCCGGCGCGCGGCATCGATGCTCGGCGGCGACCCCGATCGCCTGCGCCTGGCGTGGAGCCTGATGTTCTCGCTGCCGGGCACGCCCGTGCTCCTCTACGGCGACGAGATCGGGATGGGCGAGAACCTCGACATCCCCGACCGCTACGCGGTGCGGGTGCCCATGCAGTGGTCGCCCGAGCGCCACGGCGGGTTCACCACCGCGCAGGAGCCCGTGCGTCCGCTCACCGACGGCGCGTTCGGCCCCGAGCGGGTGAACGTCGCCGACCAGCGGCGCGATCCCGACTCCCTGCTGGCGTGGATGCAGCGGCTCATCCTCGCCCGCCGGGCGCACCCCGAGTTTGGCTGGGGGAGCGTCACGCTGCTCGAGACCGAGGCGTCCTCGCTGCTGGCGCACCGCCTCGACTGGGACGGCGGGACGGTCGTCGCCGTGCACAACCTCGGCGAGGCGCGGGTGTCCGCAACGCTCAACCTGGGTGACGAGGTCACCGGCGCCGACGACGCGATCGCCTCCCGGGCCCCCGAGGTGTGCCCGGGCGGCACGCTCGAGATCGACCTCGGCCGCTACGGGCACCGCTGGCTGCACCTGCTGCGTGAGGGCGAGCGCGTGCTCAGCTGAGCTCGGCGATCACGCCCTCGCCGCCGCGCAGCTCGCCGGGCGCCGGCGTCCCGGCCTCGCGGTCGAGATGCGTCGAGAGGCGCGTCCATGCCCCGGCAGGCCACGTGACCGGGCGCGGTCCGGCGGAGAAGTTCAGGGCAACGGCGAACCGCCGTCCGCGACGGTAGGCCAGGACGTCGGGGTGGCCCCCGTCGCCGAACGTCATCGCGCCGCGCTGGAGCTCCTCGCGCTCCGCGCGCAGCGCGAGCAGCCGGCGGTAGAGGGTCAGGACCGAGCCCGGGTCGTCGCCCTGCACGGCGGCGTTGACGTCCTCGGCGTCGCGGGTGATCGGCAGCCAGGGCGCGCCGGTGGTGAAGCCCGCGCCGGGGCCGGCCGCCGAGGGCGGCGCCCACGGCATCGGCGCGCGCTGCGGGTCGCGCCCGTCGACGTCGACGATCCGCTCGCGGGAGACCGGGACGTCGCGCAGCCCGAGCTCCTCACCCTGGAAGAGGAAGGGGGTGCCGCGCAGGGTGACGAGGAGCATCGCGGCGACCCGCACCGCGTGGGCGCCGTGGCGGGTGGCCAGCCGGGAATAGTCGTGGTTGTTCAGACACCACGCCGGCCAGGCGTCCGGAGCGAGCTCGGCGCAGAACTCCGTGATCGAGGCATGGAACGCCGCCGCCGACCACGGGAGCTCGAGGAACCGGAAGTTGTGGGCCAGGTGCAGTCCCTCGGGCCAGTTGACGTAGCGGGCGACATCTCCTTGAGTGGGCAGGTGCAGCTCGCCCACGCACATCCGGTCGGGGCCGAACTCCTCGAGCACGCGGCGGATCCCCGCCAGCCGCGCCTGCATCGTGGTCCAGTCCTGGTCGTGGCGCCGGGTGGGCTCGTTCTCGCCGAGGGCCGGGTCCTTGGCGATCCGGTAGATCACGTCCATCCGGAAGCCGTCCACGCCGCGGCGCAGCCAGAAGCGCAGGGTGTCGTGCATGGCCGCCTCGACCGCGGGCTCGTCCCAGTCCAGGTCGGGCTGGGCGGGGAGGAACGAGTGCAGGTAGACCTCCCCGCTCGCCTCCTCGCGCGTCCACGCCGGCCCGCCGCGCCGGAACTGGGCGGTCCACCCGTTGGGCTCGTCGCGCCACACGTAGAAGTGGCGGCGGGCCGGGTCCGTGAACCACGGGTGGCGGTCGGACGTGTGGTTGGGGACCCAGTCCACGAGCACCCGCAGGCCGCGCACGTGGGCCGCCGCGAGCAGCGCGTCGAAGTCCGCGAGCGTCCCGAACACGGGGTCGACGTCCTCGTAGTCGGAGACGTCGTAGCCGAAGTCGGCCATGGGCGAGCGGTAGAACGGCGACAGCCACAGCGCCCCGACCCCGAGGGCGACGAGGTGGTCGAGCCGCGCGAGCACGCCGGGCAGGTCGCCGACGCCGTCCCCGTCGGAGTCCGCGAACGAGCGCGGATAGATCTGGTAGATGGTGCCGCGCTGCCACCACGGGAGCGCGGCCGGGGCGGGAGGCGCGATCAGACCCGGAGGACGAGCTTGCCGGTGTTCTCGCCGGCGAAGAGCTTGAGCAGGGTCGCGGGAAAGGCGGCGATCCCGCCCTCGACGACGTCCTCGCGCGAGTGCAGCTTCCCGGCGGCCATCCACTCACCGAGCTGGTGCGCCGCCTCGGAGTAGCGCGGCGCGAAGTCGAAGACGACGAAGCCCTCCATCCGCGCGCGGTTGACGAGCAGCGACAGGTAGTTCGCCGGGCCGCGCGGGGCCTCGGTGGCGTTGTACTGCGAGATCGCGCCGCAGATCACCACCCGGGCGCCGCGGGCGAGCCGGCCCAGCGCGGCGTCGAGGATGTCGCCGCCCACGTTGTCGAAGTAGACGTCGATGCCGTCCGGGGCGTGCTCGCGCAGGGCCCGGCCGACGTCCTCGCCCTTGTAGTCGATCGCCGCGTCGAAGCCGAGCTCCTCGGTCAGCCAGGCGCACTTCTCCGAGCCGCCGGCGATCCCGACCACGCGCCCGGCGCCCTTGAGCCGCGCGACCTGGCCGACCGTCGAGCCCACCGCGCCGGCGGCGCCCGAGACCACCAACGTGTCGCCCTCGGCCAGCGCGCCGACGTCGAGCAGGCCGAAGTAGGCGGTCATGCCCGTCATGCCGAGGGTCCCCAGCCACGTCGGCGCGGGGGCGACGTCGAGGTCGACCCTGTGGGTCCCGCGACCGTCGGAGATCGTGTACTCCTGGGCGCCGAAGATCCCGTGGACGTGGTCGCCCTCCGCGAAGTCGGGATGGCGGGAGGCGACGACCTCGCCGATCCCGCCCGCACGCATCACCTCGCCGATCTGCACCGGGGCGATGTAGGACCGCGCATCGTTCATCCAGCCGCGCATCGCGGGGTCGAGCGAGAGGAGCTCGATCCGGACGAGGAACGAGCCCTCGGGCGGCTCGGACGGCACCTCCTCCTCGGTCAGCTCCCATACGGAGTCGTCGGGGAGCCCGCGGGGACGGGCGGAGAGGCGGCACTGGTGGTTGAGCTCGGGCATGACCTACCAGTTGACCATGGACGCGGTGATGATGTCGCCCAGGTCGCGCTCGGAGGGCTGACGGGGGGCGACGACGAGCAGCCGCTGCTGCTTGAGCGCCCCCTCCACGAGAGCGGGGACGTCGTCCTCGGTGTAGCCGAGCTCGGCCACGCCCCGCGGGGCGCCTACGTCGCGCATCAGCTCGCGCAGGACGTCGGGGAGGGTGTCGTGCCCGGGCTGCTCGATCGCCTCGCCGAGGAGCAGCTCGGCCACGTGGCGATGGCGCTCGGGCATCGCGGCGTAGGTGAAGCGGAAGGCGGCCGGCGCGGTGACGATGACCGAGTGCCCGTGGGGGACGAGGGGGTGGTCGTCCGGGTAGCCCTCCGGGTGGAACTCGTGCTTGAGGCCGGCGATGGGATAGGCGCAAGAGTGGGGGGTGTGCACGCCCGCGGAGCCGAAGCCGAAGCCGACCCCGGCCATCGCCGCGGCGAGCATCATCGAGCCGCGGGCCTCGACGTCGTCGGTCCTCCACCGCCCGGCGCAGGAAGCGCCCGCCGTACTCGAGCGCCGTGGTCGACCAGATGTCGGCGACCGGGTTCGAGCCCTGGTAGGGCGGGCGGTCGTCGGGGGAGTGGGGCCGCGGACGGGCGTCGAAGGGCTTGGAGAGAAAGGACTCCGCGGCGTGGCAGACCACGTCGAGCCCGGCGGCGGCCACGACCTCCGCGGGAGCGGTGCGGACGAGCTCGGGGTCGACGATCCCCTGGTGGGGGCGCAGGTAGCTGTGCGAGATACCCGACTTCACCTTGAGCTCCGGGAGGTCGAGGATCGCCACGGTCGTCGCCTCGGAGCCCGTACCCGAGGTCGTGGGATCGCGAGGTGGGGCAGCAACGGCGACGGCGGCCTCCGTCCCTCGCCGATCGGGGGGTTGACGTACTCCATCACGCCGGCGGGGTGCGAGACGATCAGGTCGGCGACCTTCGCCGTGTCGATCGACGAGCCGCCGCCCACCGAGACGAAGCCGTCGACGCCGGCGTCCAGCGCGAAGTCCGCGGCGTCCTGGAGGGACTCGAGCGTCGGCTCGATCCGCGCGCGGTCGTAGAGGACGACCTCGATGCCCTCGGCGCGGATCGCCGCAGCCACGCGCGCGGGATGCCCGACCGCGGCGACCCCCGGGTCGGTCACCAGCAGCGCCCGCGTCACCCCGAGGCGCTTGAGCTCCCAGCCCGCGTCCGCCACCGCCCCCGGGCAGCACCTTGTCGTCGTCGAGGAAGCTCGTCAGCGCGATCGCGCGCGTGGCCGGCCACTCGGAGGCGATCCGCCGGATCGCCTCCACGCCGTCCATCTCCGGCATCACGAGGTCCATGAGCACCACGTCGGGCCGGTGCTCGGCGACCGCCGCCACCGCCGCGGCCCCGTCGGCCACGTCCCCCACCACCTCGGTGAGGCGCCCTACCCCGAGCGCTTCTCGGTCGCCGCGGGCACCGCCGAGCGCGTGAACCTCGCCCGCCGGCTCGGCGGCCGCGTCGTCGCGGTGGGGACGACGGTGGTCCGGGCGCTCGAGGCCGCGGAGCCGGACGGGACGGTGCGCGCCGCCCAGGGCTGGACGGATCTCGTGGTGGACCCCGGGCGCGGGGTCCGCGTCGTGGACGGCCTGCTCACCGGCTTCCACGACCCGGAGGCCTCCCACCTCTCGCTGCTCGAGGCGGTCGCCGGCCGGCCCGCGCTCGAGCGCGCCTACGCCGTCGCCGCCGCGGCCGGCTACCGCCGCCACGAGTGGGGCGACCTCGCCCTCTTCCTTCCCGAACGGAGATCCGGATGAGCCTGACGCCCCACATCGTCGTCCCCGACGCCGCCGCGGCCGCGGACTTCTACCGCCGGGCGTTCGGCGCCGAGGCGGTGGGCCGCGTCCCGCTCCCGCGCGGCCGGGTCATGTCGGTCGAGCTGTTGCTCGGCGGCACCTCTCTGCACGTCGGCAGCGAGTTCCCGGACTTCGGCATCCTCTCTCCCATGGCCATCGGCGGGACCGCCACCGTGCTCCAGCTCGATGTGCCCGACGCCGACGCGGCGTGGGCGCGCGCGCTGGAGGCCGGCGCCGAGGTCCGCTCGCCGCTCGCCGACCAGTTCTGGGGCGAGCGCCACGGGCAGGTCGTCGACCCCTTCGGCCACCGGTGGAACATCGCCCAGCGCGTGCGCGAGGTGCCACCCGAGGAGATCGCCGAGCGCGCGGCCGAGGTCTTCGGGAGCGGATGAGCGACGACGAGCCCGAGCCCGGCCGGGTCTCCACGCTCGAGCTGTTCTTCGACCTCGTCTTCGTCTTCACGGTCACGCAGCTCACGGCGACGCTGGCCCACGATCCCACCCTGCGCGGGCTGGGTCGGGTCTCGCTCATGCTCGGGATCATCTGGTGGATGTACGGCGGCTACGCGTGGCTGACGAACGCCGTCGACCTCGGTGGCCCGACCCGGCGGGCACTGCTCCTGGGCGGGATGGCCGCCTACCTCGTGCTCGCGCTGGCCGTCCCGTACGCCTTCGGCGCGGACGGCGACGGGGCCGCCTTCGGCCTGGCCTACCTCCTGATCGTGCTCATCCACGCCGGGCTGTTCACCCGCGCGAGCGGCCGCGGGGCGAAGGGCATCCTGCGCATCGCGCCGCTCAACGTGCTCGCGGCGCTGCTCGTCGTGGCCGGCGGGTTCGCGGGCGGGGCCGCGCAGTACGTGCTGTGGGTGCTCGCCTTCGCGCTCCAGTGGACCACGCCGTACCTCGTGCCGCCCGTGGCGTTCTTCGAGATCGAGCCCGCGCACTTCGTCGAGCGCCACGGCCTCGTGGTCATCGTCGCCATCGGGGAGTCGGTGGTGGCGGTGGGGATCGGAGCGAGCGGGCTCCCGGTCGACCTCGCCCTCATCGGCGTGACGGTGCTCGGCCTCGCCCTCACCGCGTGTCTGTGGTGGACGTACTTCGGGGGCGACGACGCGCGCGCCGAGGAGGCGCTCCGTGCCGCTCCGGACCGTCCCGCGCTCGCCCTGAGCGCGTTCGGGCTCTGGCACATCCCGCTGCTGCTGGGGGTGATCGGCGTGGCCTTCGGGCTCGAGCGCGCGCTCGCGCACGCCTACGTCCCCGGCGCCACCGCCCCGGCGCTCGGCCTCGCGGCCGGGACGAGCCTGTTCCTCCTCGCCCACCTGCGCTTCCGCGCGGTGCTGGGCATCGGCGGCGCGCCGTGGCGGGCGGGCGCCGCGCTGGCGGGGCTCGCGACGATCCCGCTCGGCACCGCGGTGGCGCCCGCGGCGCAGACGGCGGCGCTCGTCGTGCTCGTCGCGGGCGCGCTCGTGGCGGAGCGCTACGGCATCCTGGAGGGCGATGGCCCTCGAGGACGAGCTGGAGGCGATCGCCGGGGCGCGCCAGGTCCTGCGCGACCCTGAGCTCCGGGCGCCCTACGAGAGCGACTGGACGCGGCGCTTCTCGGGGACGGCGCGGTGCGTGGTGCGGCCGGGGTCGACGGAGGAGGTCGCCGGAGTGCTCGGGGCCTGCGCCGAGCACGGGGTGCCGGTCGTCCCCCAGGGCGGCAACACCGGCCTGGTGGGCGGAAGCGTCCCGCGCTCCGGGGAGGTCGTGCTCTCGCTCGCCCGGCTCGACGCGGTGGGGGTGGTCGAGCCCGCCCTCGGCCAGGTGGAGGCTGGCGCCGGCGCGACGCTCGCCGCGCTCCAGGCCCGGGCGCGGGAGGCCGGGCTCGGCGCAGGGCTGGACTTCGCCGCCCGCGACACCGCGACGGTGGGAGGCGTGGTCGCCTGCGACGCGGGGGGCGCGCGCGCCCTGCGTCACGGCACCGCCCGGGCGCGGGTGGCCGGGCTCGAGGCGGTCCTCGGCGACGGCCGGGTCGTCTCGCGGATGTCCGGCCTGCTCAAGGACAACGCCGGCTACGACCTCGGAGCGCTCCTCGTCGGCTCGGAGGGGACGCTCGGGGTCATCACCCGGGTGCGCTGGCGGCTCGTGCCGCGCCTGGCCCTTCGGGTCGCCGCGCTCGTGCCCCTGGCCTCCGTGGCCGAGGCCGTCGAGCTGCTGGGCAACCTACGCCGCGAGCTCCCCACCCTCGAGGCCGCCGACTTCTTCCTCCAGGCCGGGCTCGAGCTCGTGCTCGAGCATCTGCGGCTCCCGTCGCCGGTGCGCGAGCCCGCACCGGTCTACCTCCTGCTCGAGTGCGCCGACCGCACGGACCCAACCGAGGGGCTGGCCGAGCTCCTCGGCGACCGGGAGGCGCTCGTGGCCACCGATACGGGCGTGCGCGAGCGCCTGTGGCGCCTGCGCGAGGCCCACACGGAGGCGATCTCGGCCCGCGGCGTGCCGCACAAGCTCGACGTCGGGGTCCCCCTCCGCGCCCTCGGGGAGTTCCTCGAGCGGGTCGGAGCCGCCGTGCAGAGAGCGTCCCCCGGCGCCGAGACGATCCTCTTCGGCCACCTCGGCGACGGGAACGTCCACGTCAACGTGCTCGGCCCGCCCGCGGAGGACCCCCGCGTGGACGACGCGGTCCTCGCCCTGGTGATCGACCTGGGCGGCACCATCTCGGCCGAGCACGGGGTGGGCACGGCCAAGGCCGGCTGGCTCGAGCGGGCGCGGGGGCCCGAGGAGGTCGCGGCCATGCGCGCCGTCAAGCGCGCGCTGGACCCGCACGGCGTGCTGAACCCCGGCGCGGTGTTAGCGTCGCCGCCCGCCCCGTGAGCGTCGCCACCGACTACCCCCACCGCACGCTCGTCCCCACGCGGTGGAAGGACAACGATGTCTACGGCCACGTCAACAACGTCGAGTACCTCTCGTACTTCGACACCGTGATCAACGCCTACTCGACGGGGGACGCGGCGGGACAGAACCTCACCGGGAAGGCGACGGCGGCGGCGTGCGCGTGGATCGTCGCCCAGCGCCCGGAGATCCGCCATTTCTTCCTCGAGTCGAACTTCGCGACCGACAAGAAGTCCTCGCAGGTCAACATGCTCCACACCCGCGGTAAGCGCGTGGTCGCCGAGGCGACGATCCCCGACGCGCTGTTCCAGAGCGTCATGCGCTCCTCCTCGGAGCTCATGTACCGGGCGCGCCAGGTCTCCAACCTCGGCGGCTTCATGGCCGGCGTCAACAACAACGGCGCCCACTCGGCCAACGGCATCACCGCGATGTTCATCGCCACGGGGCAGGACGTGGCCAACGTGGCGGAGTCCTCCGCCGCGTTCGTCTACGTGGAGCTGAAGGAGAACGGCGACTACTACTACTCGCTGACGATCCCCTCGCTCATCGCGGCCTCCTACGGCGGCGGGACGGCGCTGGCCACCCAGCGCGAGTGCCTCGAGCTGCTGGGCTGCTACGGCGCGGGCAAGGTGCGCAAGCTCACCGAGATCATGGCCGCCACCGCGCTGTGCGGCGAGCTCTCGCTCGGGTCGGCGATCGTGGCCGAGGAATGGGTCTCCGCCCACGACCTCTACGGGAGGAACCGCAAGTAGGCCGGCCCTCCCCGTGCTGGCGGTGGCCTGAAGCTAAGCGGTGACCCGGGAACCTGGTCTGATCCGCCCCCCGGTCGGGTACGTTCACAGGACATGAGCATCGACCCCGCCGACGAGCTCGACCTCCTGCTCGCCGAGGATGCCGAGCGGACGGACGACACCCCCATCACGTACACGCCGGACGCCCTGGCCCTGCAGACCCAGGACGCCATCAAGCAGTTCCTCAACGAGGCGGGCCGCTTTCCCCTGCTCAAGCACGACGAGGTCGTCGACCTCGCCAAGCGCGTGGAGCGTGGCGACCTCGAGGCCAAGGAGCGCCTCGTGCAGTCCAATCTGCGCCTGGTCGTGTCCATCGCCCGCAAGTACCAGGGCCACGAGCTGTGTCTGCTCGACCTCATCCAGGAGGGGATCCTGGGGCTCATCCGCGCCGTGGAGAAGTACGACTGGCGCAAGGGCTTCCGGTTCTCGACCTACGCGACGTTCTGGATCCGCCAGGCGATCCAGCGGGGGATCGACAACCAGGGGCGCACGATCCGCCTGCCCACGAACATCGCCCAGCGCGAGCGCAAGGTCGCCCGGGCGCAGCGCGACCTCGCGACCCGCCTGGGTCGTGAGCCCACCGACGAGGAGATCGCGTGCGAGGCCGATCTCGACCCGGCGGCGGTCGCCGAGCTGCGCTCCTCGCCGCGGGCGGTCACCAGCCTCGACCGGCCCGTGGGCGCCGAGGAGGAGACCTCGCTGGGCGCCCTGCTGCCGTCCGACGCGCCCGAGCCGGGCGAGGAGGTCGAGGTCACCCTGCGCGAGGAGTCCGTGCGCCAGGCGCTCGAGGAGCTGCCCGAGCGCGAGCGCACGGTGATCAAGCTCCGCTACGGGCTCGACGGCTCGCCGGACCCGCTGCCCTCCACGGAGATCGGGCGACGGCTCGGCGTGTCCGCCGAGCGCGTGCGCCAGCTCGAGCAGCAGGCGCTCGGGCACCTGGCGGTCACGCGCGAGATACGGGCGCTCAGCGTCGTCTGAGCCGCTACCGTCGGCGGGGCCATGGCCCGCCGTACGCTGCTGCTCATCCTCGCCGTCGTCGCGCTCGCCTGGCCGGCGTCCGCCTCCGCCGCGGAGCCGGCGCAGCGCTTCGACGGGACGAGCCGGGGTGGGGCGCCCGTGGTGCTGCACCTCACGGCGACCCGTGCGAGCTACGACGTCCACGTGCGCGGACGCTGCTCGGGCCGGACGCGCTTCGACTCGGGGCTGACCGGGCGCGGGGCGGAGATCGCGAAGGACGGGCGCTTCGCCGCCGGGGCCGATGGCGTGCGCGGCGCCTACGCCGGCCATCGCGGCCGCTACGTCTTCCTCCTGGGCGCCCGGCGCCAGGCCGAGACCGTGCGGGGAACCGTTCGCGTCTCGTTCCGCTCCGGAGGTTTCTCGTGCGCCACGGGAACCGTGCCCTTCGTCGCGTACCTTGACGGGTCGCGCGGCGCCCCGTACCGGGACAGCCGGGCCGCGACGGGCCGGTACACCGCCGCGGGCGACGGTATCTCCGGGCTCCGCGCGAGCGTCTTCGAGCCCGCCCGGCGTCTCGAGTCGGTCTCCTTCTCCTGGCGGATCCGCTGTGGGGGCAAGGACAAGGTGTTCCTCACGGGCCGCGAGGTGTTCGACGCGCAGACGCTCATCCGCGGCCGGGTGGTCGCCGGCGGGCGGCGGTCCGTCCGTCTGGCCCGCGGACGCATCTCCCACGAGGCCTACCGACTCGAGGTGCGGCTGTTCGTCGCCGGCGGGGCCTACCGGATCGCCGGCACGTGGCGCCTGCGCTCGGCGATCACCCGGGGAGACCGGGTGGTCTACCGCTGCTCCAGCCCCGGGCTGAAGTTCGCGGGCGATTTCCGCGGGCCGTGAGGGGCGACCACAAGCGCCAGAAGCTCGTCCTCGGCCCCACGCCCTGAGGCGGACGCTCGTCGCCCTCGGCGACTCCATCACCCGCGGGGGGGATCCCGACGACGTCGTGCGCGGGGTGCCGCAGCGCTCGTGGGCGGCGTGGCTGGCGGACTTGCTCGGCCTCGGGCTCGTGAACCTCGCGGCCGACGGCGAGCTCGCCGCCGGCGTGCGGCGAGAGCAGCTCCTCCGGGCGGGGGAGGGGCATGCGCTCGCCGTGCTCTACGTGGGCGCCAACGACGCCCGCGGCGCCGGCTGGAACCGTGCGGGCTTCGTCGCCGACATCCGGGCGATCCTCGCCGGGCTGGCGGAACGGGCGCAGACGGTCCTCGTCGTGGCCGGGCCCACCGACCTCGGCCGCCCCCCCGCGGGGGAGAAGGCGACGGCGGCGAACGCGGTCGTGCGCGAGGAGGCCGCGCGGGCGGGCGTCGCGCTCGCGGACCTCGGCGATTGGCCGCGCGGGGCCAGAAGCCGGATCCGAGAGCTCGTGTGGCCCGACCACGTCCACCCCACCCCGCTCGGCCAGCTCGACATCGCGGATGCCGCGGCGCACGCACTTCGGGCGCCGCGCCTGCCCTCGGCCGGCGTCGTGGTGCAGAGGAGCCGCGGCGCCGACCTCCGCTGGTGGGCGCACCTGGCCCGGGCGGAGATCCACGACCGCTGGCGGCGGCTGCGCGAGCGGATCCGGCCGGCGGGCTGAGCGGCGCGTGCAGCAGCTCCGTCCCGGCGAGGGCCACCGCCCGCTCGCCGAGCGCGAGCGTGTGTCTCCGGCCGCGATGGCCAGGAGCAGGTGCTCGCTGGGGCGTACTCTCGCCGAGGATGGCGCGCTACTGCGTGGGCATGACCATGGCGGTCGACTGGGGCGAGGATGAGCCGCAGGGCATCGACCGTGGTCTGGGGCGCCGCGTGCTGGCGTACTTTGGCCCGTACCGGCGCACGGGCGGGTCGGCGCTGGCGTGCATCGCCGCCGGCGCGCTCCTCGGGCTGGTACCCGCGCTGGTCTTTCGCAGCCTCATCGACTACCTCGCCCGCCCGGACGCGCACTTCGGTCACGTGCTGGCGCTGGTCGGCGCCGGGATGGCCGCGGCGATCACCGGGGGATTGATCGGGCTGCTCGAGTCCTACCTGGCCGAGCGCATCAGCCAGGGGATCATCTTCGACCTGCGCGAGCAGCTCTTCGACAGCCTCGTCCACCAGTCGGTGGGGTTCTACACCAGCCGTCGCGCGGGGGAGGTCATGTCGCGGATGACCAACGACATCGAGGGCATCGACGACGTGGTCGCCGAGACGATCCTCGGTTCCGCCCAGAACGTGATCATCACGATCAGCACGCTCGCGTTGATGATCGGCTTCGACTGGCGCCTGACGCTCGTCGCCCTCGGGATGCTGCCACTGGTGGCAATCCCGACCCGCCGCGCCGGCCGGCGGGTCTACGCGGCGCGCGGCCAGACGCAGCGCAAGCTCGGCGAGCTGACCGCCTACCTGCAGGAGGTGCTCGGCGTCTCCGGGGCGCTGCTGGTCAAGGCCTTCGTGCGCGAGCGCACGGAGCAGTCGCGGTTTCGCGGACTGAACGATGAGGTGCGCCGCCTGGAGATCGGCGCGTCGATGATCGCGCGGCGCTTCGGCACCGTCATGACCGTGCTGCAGACCGCGGGCCCAGCGCTGCTGATCCTCGCGGGCGGCTGGCTCGTCATCCACGAGGGCACGTCGGTGGGCACGGTGTTCGTGTTCGCGACCGTGTTGACGCAGCGCTTCGGCATGGCCGTCGGCTCGCTCGGGGAGACGCAGGTCAACCTGATCGGATCGCTGGCGCTGTTCCGCCGCCTGTTCACGGTCATCGACCATCCGCCCGAGGTCGCCGACCGGCCCGGTGCCCGCGAGCTGACGCGCGCCGAGGGCGAGATCGCACTCGAGGGCGTGACCTTCGCCTATCCGACCCAGGCCCGCCCCGCGCTGGCCGATCTCTCGGCGCGGATCGAGCCCGGGCAGCTCGTCGCCCTCGTCGGGCCGAGCGGCGCGGGAAAGACGACGCTCACGACGCTGATCGCGCGCTTCTATGACCCGCAGGCCGGAGTGGTGCGCATCGACGGCCAGGACGTGCGCGACATCACGCTGGAGTCGCTGCGCCGCCACATCGGCGTCGTCTTCCAGGACACGTTCCTCTTTCACGCCTCGCTGCGGGAGAACCTGCTCTACGCGCGACCCGAGGCAGGGGAGGGCGAGATGCTCGCGGCGGCGCGCGCCGCCTACCTGCACGAGTTCGCGCGTTCGCTGCCCGCCGGCTACGACACCGTGGTGGGCGAGCGCGGCCACCGGCTCAGCGGCGGCGAGAAGCAGCGCGTCGCGCTGGCCCGCGCGCTCCTCAAGGACCCGCGGATCCTGCTGCTCGACGAGGCCACCTCGAACGACGATCCTCGCCGCCGACGTCATCCTCGTCCTCGACCATGGTCGGCTCGTCGAGCAGGGCACCCACCACGAGCTGCTCGAGCGTGGCGGGCTGTACGCGTCGCTCTATGAGCGCCAGTTCGACACACAGGTGGACCCGGGCCTGGCGGTGACGGCCGAACCGTGAGCGCTCGACCTGGGGACCCGCGGCTCAGAGCTTCTTGAAGTACCTGCTCACCGGGAGCTCGGTGAAGCCAGCCCGCTGGTAGGTATGGCGCGCCGGAGAATGCCCGGGGTCACCCCCGGTCTCCACGATCGCCAGCACCATGCCGTTGTCCTTGATCCAGCGCAGCGCGAATGACATCAGGCTCGCCCCGACGCCCTTGCGTTGGTGGGCGGGATCGACGGCCAGCAGGTAGATCTCGCCGATGCTTTCGTCGTGATCGAGTTGTACGGCGACGAAGCCGGCAACGGCGTCCTCTGCTTCGGCGACCCAGATGTGGATCGCCTCCGTGTTCAGAGCGCTCTCCACTACACGCCGTTGGCCCACGCGCCAGTCAGGGTGCAACTGCGCGTAGACACCAGACTCACCCAGAACCCGCTCGAGCGACGCGAAGACGGGTGCCCACGCTCGCAGCGAGAGAGCCACCACCGCGGCTCGGTCACGAGCTTCGAGCGCGCGAACCGCTGAGGTCATCTCGACATGCTCGAGCGGATCGGCTTATGCGAGGCCTCGCGTCTCGGGTCGGGCGAATCGCTGGCGGGCGGCCTGCCGAGACACTCCCAGGGCTACCGCGATGTGGTTCCAGGACCTGCCGCGCGCTCGGGCGACCTCGACGGCCTCTCGTAGCCGGGTCTCGTCTGCGCGTGTCGCATCGGAGGCGGCGGCGATCGCTCGGAGGTCCTCCGTGTCGTCGATCTCGGCGCTCGCTGGGTCAAGCTCATCGGCGAGCTGCTCGAAGCGCTGCGCGGCGTGCTCGATCTCGTCATCTGTGTGGCGCATGATGTTCATCTCCTCACGCGAGGAACTGCTGGAACTTGGGTCGTAGGGCCATGGCGTGGATGACCACCACGTCAGTCCGTCCAGGTCGAGCACGCCAACCTCCAACAATGCTCCGTCGCAAGCGGGTCCGATGAGCATGGTCAGGTCGTCGTCCATGGTGATCCAGCGCACGGCGTTGCGAATCGCGTGCCCGATGTCCTCTTCGGCGATGCCGTGTTTGCGGCCCGGCTCGCCGATCCTCGGCCAGGTCGATCGCGGTCATCCTGCTCTGCGGCGACCGGTGCGCCACCTCGACGAGGGTGTGCCCCTCGCCCGCGCCGAGGTCGACCACCTCATCGGCTGGGCCGCTGAGCACGAGCTCGGTCGGTCGCTCGTGCACATCCTGGAGGTCGACCCTCGCCGAGCGCTGTCGCACGGGCCTCAGAGCTCGCGCAGGGCGGGGGCGTCGCGATCGCGGGCGGAGACGAGCGGCTCGTCCACGGGCCAGGCGATCCCCACGGCAGGGTCGTCGTAGGCGAACCCCGACTCCCGGGCGGGGTCGTAGTAGGTCGAGCACTTGTAGACCACGTCCGCCTCGTCGGAGAGCACGGCGAACCCGTGGGCGAACCCGACGGGGACGTAGAGGGCGTGCAGGCGCTCGTCGTCGAGCTCCCAGGCCTGCCACTCGCCGAAGGTGGGCGAGCGCGGGCGGATGTCGACCACGACGTCCCAGATCCGCCCGCGCGCGCAGCGCACGAGCTTGGCCTGGCCCGTCTGGAAGTGCATCCCGCGCACCGTGCTCCGCTTCGAGCGCGAGTGGTTGTCCTGCACCCAGCTCTCCCCGGGCAGCCATTCGGCCCGGAACGTCTCGGCGAAGAAGCCCCGGACGTCGCCGAACACCGCGGGCTCGAAGACGATCGGTCCCTCCACGAGGAGGAGGCTACGGCCGCGGCGTCGAATGAGGCACCGCCCATGAAGCGCACCCTCTCGACATCGCTGGCCGAGCCGCCCCACGGCCACCAGATCCTCTCCGCCTACATCCGCGACCGGTTCGAGGACTTCTCGCGATCGCAGAAGGACGTGGCCCAGTACATCGTCGACCACCTCGACGAGGCGGCGTTCCAGACCGCGGAGGAGCTGGCCCGCCGGGCGAACACCTCGAGCTCCACGGTCGTGCGCTTCTCGCAGGCGCTCGGCTTCGAGGGCTTCCCGGAGCTCCAGCAGGCCGCGCGCGACGAGTACCGCCGCCGCCCGCCCGAGGGTGGGGTGGCGCCGTCGCCGGCGCCGCTGTTCTCCCTCGACCACACGGAGTTCGAGGCCGCGTTCGCCGCCGACCACGTCAACGTCGAGGACACCGCCCACAAGCTCTCGCGCCCGCAGGTCGAGGCGGCGATCGACGCGATCGCCTCCGCGCGGAAGATCCTCATCGCGGGCGCCGACCAGATGGCGTTCTTCGCCTCCTACCTGCGCCACCTGCTCATGCTGCTCGACCTCCGGGCCGAGACGGTGGCCTCACCGTCGCAGGAGGCCCTGGGCCGGCTCTCGCGGATCGACGCCGAGACGCTCGTCATCGGGCTCTCGGCCGGGCGGGCGCATCCGCTCATCCACCGCACGATGAAGCTCGCGCGCCACCGCCACGCCCCCACGGTGGCGATCACCGACGCCACGCTCTCCGAGGTGGCCAAGCTCGCCCAGATCCGCCTCTACTACTCCTCGAACTCCCCGGCCTACGTGCGCTCGCACACGGCTCTGCTCTCGCTCATCCAGGCGCTCGCGTACGGCGTGTATGCGCGCGATGCCTCCCTCTACGACACGCGCATCAAGGCCTTCCGCCTGAAGTAGCGCTGAGCGGCGGGCGATAAACCCGTCCGCCCGGGGAAGGCTCGAGGTATGCGCCGCACTCTGCTCCTCGCTCTGTCTGTCGTCCTGCTCTTCGCCTTCGCCTCCTCGGCCGAGGCCCGGGTCGTCGTCAACCGCTCGATCGCGGGGATCTCCCCGGGCCTGACGCCCAAGCAGGTCCGCGCGCGACTCGGGCGCCCCGGCCGGGTGAACCGCGCCGGCCGCGCGATCATCGGCTACCACTACGACGCGCCGCGCCTGAAGCTCTTCGTCTCCTTCGCCCTGCGCACCCATCGCGCGGACGCCGTGGGCACGAGCTCCGGGCGCCAGCGCACCGGCAGGCGCATCGGCATCGGGTCGCGCCGCGGGGCGGTTCGCCGCTCCTACCGGGTCAGGTGCACGCGGTACTCGTGCACGACCCGCCCGAGCCGCTCGGGCACGACGACGTCGTTCAACTTCTCGAACGGCCGCGTCTCGGGGATCGGGCTCGGGAACAGCCGCTTCGACTGAGCCGCCGCAGCAGGTGGGGGAGGCCGGCGTGCCCGATCTCCCCCTCGGCGGCATCGGCCCCGAGGCTAGAATCGCCGCGATGCGCGACGAGGCGACGTTCGGGGTCAAGGTCGGGCTGGCGGAGATGCTCAAGGGCGGCGTGATCATGGACGTCGTCACCTCCGAGGAGGCGCGTCTCGCCGAGGAAGCGGGCGCCGCCGCGGTCATGGCGCTCGAGCGCGTGCCCGCCGACATCCGCCGCGACGGTGGCGTCGCGCGCATGTCGGATCCCGCCATGATCGTGCAGATCAAGGAGGCCGTGACCATCCCCGTCATGGCCAAGGCGCGGATCGGCCACTTCGTCGAGGCCCAGGTGCTCGAGGCGCTCGAGGTGGACTTTGTTGACGAGTCGGAAGTCTTGACGCCGGCCGACGAGGCGCATCACATCGCGAAGCACGCGTTCAGGATCCCCTTCGTCTGCGGCGCGACGAACCTCGGCGAGGCGCTGCGCCGCATCGGCGAGGGCGCGGCCATGATCCGCTCCAAGGGCGAGGCGGGCACGGGCGACATCGTCGAGGCGGTCCGCCACATGCGCTCGATCACCGGCGACATCCGGCGCCTGGCCTCCATGGACGCGGCCGAGCTCGCGACCGCCGCCAAGGACCACGCGGCGCCCGCGGAGATCATCCGCGAGGTCGCCCGCCTCGGCAGGCTGCCGGTGCCGCTGTTCTCCGCCGGAGGGATCGCCACCCCGGCCGATGCCGCGCTGATGATGCAGCTCGGCGCCCAGGCCGTGTTCGTCGGCTCGGGGATCTTCAAGGCCGAGGACCCGGAGCGCCGGGCCCGGGCCATCGTCGAGGCGACGACCCACTTCCGCGATCCCGCGCGGATCGCCGCCGCCTCCGAGGGGCTCGGCGGGGCGATGTCCTCGCTCGAGGCGCGCAAGCTCGGCGCGGACCAGCTCCTCGCCGGTCGCGGCTGGTAGCCCGGGTCGGCATCCTCGCCCTCCAGGGCGACGTGGAGGCCCACGTGCGGATCCTGCGCGGGCTCGGGGCGGACGCCGTGGAGGTGCGCACGCCCGGGGATCTCGGGGGGCTCGACGGGCTCGTCATCCCGGGCGGGGAGTCCACCGTGATGACCCTGGGCATCGCGCGCGAGGGGCTCGCCGGCCCTCTGCGCACGCTCGCCGGCACGGGGACGCCGATCCTCGGCACCTGCGCGGGGATGATCATGCTCGACCGCGCGCACCTCGGGCTCATGGACATCGCGGTGGAGCGCAACGCCTTCGGGCGCCAGGTGCGCTCCTTCGAGGCGGACGTCGAATTGCCCGGCGTGGGAGGCCCACCTCTCCGGGCGGTGTTCATCCGCGCCCCCTGGGTCACCGACGCGGGGAAGGGGGTGGAGGTGCTCGCCGAGGTCGATGGGCATCCCGTGGCCGTGCGGCAGGGGCCTCTCCTCGCGGTGTCGTTCCACCCCGAGCTCCTCGGCGATCCGCGGGTGCACCAGCTCTTCCTGGCCGCGGTGAAGCCCGCGGCCTGACGCGGGGTATCTGTCCTCATGCACGCGACCGTGGAGCTCGGGGCCGCCCTGCTGGCGGCGGTGGTGGCGATCGCCGCCGTGGCTTCGCGTGCGCGGATCCCGACGCCCGTCGCCCTCGTGGCCGGCGGGCTGGCGCTCGGGTTCATCCCCGGGATCCCCGACGTCAACCTCGACCCGGATCTCGTGCTCTTCGCCTTCCTGCCGCCGCTGGTCTACGCGGCGGCGTTCTTCGGCTCGCGCCGCGAGCTGCGCGACCACGCGGGGCAGGTGGGGCTGCTCGCGCTCGGGCTCGTGGTCGTCACCGTCGTCGGGGTCGCCGCGGTGGCGCACTGGGTCGCCGGCCTGGCGTGGGCGCCGGCGTTCGTCCTCGGGGCCGTGCTCGGTCCCACCGACCCCATCGCGGCGACGGCGATCACGCGGCGGCTCGGGGCCCCGGAGCGCATCAACACCCTGCTCGAGGGCGAGGCGCTGATCAACGACGGCACGGCGCTCGCCGTCTACAAGATCGCCCTCGGGGCCGCGGTGTCGGGCACGTTCGCCCTGGGCAGCGCCGGGTTGAAGTTCCTCGGCGTGGCGCTCGGCGGAGCGGCGATCGGCCTCCTCGTGGGCTGGGCGGCCATCCGGGCCCGGCGGCGCATCGAGGATCCGCAGCTCGAGATCGCGTTCTCGCTGCTCACGCCGTTCGTGGCCTACCTGCCGGCCGAGCGCGTGGGGGCGAGCGGCGTGCTCGCCGCGGTCGTGGCCGGCCTCTACGTGGGGTGGTACTCCTCCGAGGTGGTCTCCCCCGGCACCCGGCTCCAGAGCGCGAGCTTCTGGCGGGTAGTCCAGTTCACCTTCGAGTCCGCGCTGTTCCTCCTCGTGGGTCTCCAGACCCCGGACGTCCTGGGCCGCATCGACGGGGCGCCGCTCTCGCTCATCGGGGAGGCGGCCGCCGTCGTCGGGCTGATCTTCGTCGTGCGCTTCGCCTGGATGTTCGTGGTCGTGCGTCTCTCGGGGGTCCCGCCCCGCCAGCTCGTGGTGCTGGGGTGGAGCGGGATGCGCGGCGCGGTCTCGTTCGCCGCCGCCCTGGCCGTGCCCCTCGCCGTGGCGCAGCGCGACCTGATCCTCTTCCTCACGATCACCACGGTGCTCGCGACGCTCGTGCCCCCCTCGCTCACGCTCGGGCGGCTGGTCTGCGCGCTGGACCTCGGGACTGGGGAGGAGGAGCGCCGGCGCGAGGTGGACGTCCGCATCCGCCTCGCCCAGGTCGCGCTCGACCGGCTCGAGGAGGTCACGGCGGACGAGCGCCCGTCCGACGAGGTCATGGGGCGCATGCGCGGGCTCTACGAGGCGCGGCTGGACCGGTTGGAGGCGGTGCGCGACGATCCCGACGGCGAGCGCGGGGACTCCCGCTCCTCCCGGCCGCTGCGCCGCGCGCTGGTAACCGCCGAGCGTGAGGAGCTCGCCCGCCTGCGCGAGGAACGCGAGCTGTCGCCCCAGGTCGCCGAGGAGATCCGCGAGGACCTGGACCTCGAAGAGGCGCGACTGGCGAAGGAGCAGTAGCTGTAGCCCACCACCGGTGTTGATCGTCCGAGGTCCCGGTGGTCGCCAACGAGCGCCATTCCGGCTCGCGCGAGAGAGCGTTGAGGGTGTGACGGCGCCGACGACCGGGAGGCGTGCCGCGAGGGGATCCTCGAGCGGAGCGGCGCCCGCGTCTACGAAAAGCTCCCGCCGCCGCTCTGGGCCGGCGAGCCGGCGCCCCACCCGGGGGTACGTTCAATGGGTGCCGACCGCCCATCGCCGCATACAGGTGACCGAGGATTCGGAGCTGGCCCGCGCGTTGCGCTCCGCTGCGCCCTTCCTTCCGGACGGCCTGTCCCGGGCCGGCCAGGTGCGCGAGCTCGCGCTCGTCGGAGCCAACCGCCTCATCGAGCGCGACGCGGGGGGCGTGGACCGGGCCGCGGGGCTGCGCCGGCTCGCGGCCGGCTTCGCCGATCCCGCGCGCGCCGGCGTCGACTGGGGCGCCCTACGGGAAGGCAAGCGCCACGCCTGGCCCGCCGGCTGACGTCCGTGTGGGGCTCCTGTCCACTCGTGGTCGACACGTCGGCCTGGTCGCGTGGACATCGGCTAGAGGTTCGCGACGCCTGGGTCGAGGCGCTGCTCTCAGACCGCATGCGCCTGTCCCCCGCCGTCAGGCTCGAGATCCTGCTCAGCGCACGAGACGCAGAACGCTTCGACTCCACGCAGATCGAGCTCGACGCGCTCCGGACAGCTCCGCTGAACAGCTCCGTGCTGCGAACCGCGGAGGGTGCGATGCGTGCACTCGCGCATCGCTCCTCCGGTGCGCACCGGATCCCGATCGTCGACTACCTCGTCGCCGCCGGAGCACAGGAGGTCAACGCGACCGTCCTGCACTACGACGCCGACTACGACCTGCTCGCCGCGGTCATGGATTTCGAGGCGGCATGGCTCAGCCCGCGAGGCTCGTTGCCTTGAGCTAGACCACCAGCCCGTGGCGCACGGTGTTCTCCGTGACCACGTGGGGCTCGACGAACTGCAGTAGGTAGTCGGGGCCCCCCGCCTTTGATCCTGTCCCGGAGAGGCGGTTGCCGCCGAAGGGCTGGCGGCCGACGATCGCGCCGGTGATCCCGCGGTTGACGTAGAGGTTGCCGACCGGGGTGCGCTCGGTGACCTCGACGACCGTCCGGGGGTTACGGGAGAAGAGACCACCGGTCAGCGCGAAGGGAAGGGACTCGACCTCGTCCAGGGCGGCGTGGAGGTCCGGGACGCGGGAGACCGCGAGCAGGGGGCCGAAGACCTCCTCGCGCAGGACGGGGGCGCCTGCCGGCAGATCGGCGACCACCGTGGGCGAGCAGTACCAGCCCTGCGGCGGGACGTCGCCCCCGCGGGCGACGATCCGCCCGTCGCGGGCCGCGCCCTCCGCGTAGCCGAGCACCCGCTCCTGCGCCGCGCGCTCGATGACCGCGGGGACGTCGGTGGCGAGATCGTCCGCCGGCCCGCAGCTGAGGGCCTCCACCGCGCCGGCGAGGCGCTCGAGCAGGGCGTCCGCCACGGCCTCGTGCACGAGGACCCGGGAGGCGGCCGAGCACTTCTGCCCCGCGTAGTCGAAGGCCGAGGCCACGAGCGCGGGGACGACGTCGTCGAGGTCGGCGTCGGAGTCGACGAGCACGCAGTTCTTGCCGCCCATCTCGGCCACCACCCGCTTGACGTGGTGCTGGCCCTCACGCGGCTCGGCCGCGGCGCGGACGATCTCCAGCCCGACGGGCATCGAGCCGGTGAAGGCGATGACGTGCACGCCGGGGTGGGCGACGAGCGCCGCACCGGCCTCGCCCTCCCCGATCAGGAGCTGGAGCACGCCGTCGGGCAGCCCCCCGGCGCGCAGGGCGTCGGCGATGAGCGAGGCGCATCCCGGCGACTGCTCGGCGGGCTTGAGGACCACGGCGTTGCCCGTGGCCAGCCCCGCGGCGGTCATCCCGCAGGGGATCGCCACGGGGAAGTTCCAGGGCGCGATCACCGCGACGACTCCACGCGGGCGGTAGGCCATCCCGTTGCGCTCGCCCGGGACCTGGAGGAGCGTGACGCCCGCGGCCAGGGCCAGCGCGCCGCGCGCGTAGTACTCGAGGAAGTCGATGGCCTCGCACGCGTCGGCGTCGGCCTCGGGCCACGGCTTCGCGCACTCGCGGACCATGAGGGCGGCGACCTCGAGGCGCCGCTCGCGCAGCCAGGACGCGGCGCGGAGGAGGACCCCGGCGCGCTCGGACGCCGGCGTCCGTGACCAGCCCCGGCCCGCCTCGGTGGCCGCGCCCACGGCGGCGTCGGCGTCGGCCGCGGAGCCGACGCCCGCCACGGCGACCACGCGCTCCGGGTCGCCGGGGTCGGTGGACACGAGCGCGTCGCCGTCACCGAGCTGCAACGGCAGCCGGGCGTCCACCGCGGCGAGCGCCTCCGGGAGCCCGGCCCGCACGCTCGCCCGGCGCAGCTCGAGGATCGGCTCGTTGACGAAGGGGGGGAGGCTCCCGCTCACGGCGCCGCCAGCAGCTCCTCGAGCGCGACGCCCCGGGCCTGGTCGGCCAGGAAGGAGTCGTTCGCGGTGTTCTCGAGCAGGCGGCGGACGAGGTAGGCCATCCCCGCCACGAGGTCCCCGACCGGGCAGTAGGCACGAACACGCTGGCCGCGGGCGGCGAGCGCGGTCCCCAGGTCGTCGCCCAGCCCGCGCAGGATCTGGAGCTCGAGCTCGTGCGGACGCCCGGCCAGCTCGTCGTAGGCGATCGCGTGGGCGACCGAGCGGAGGTTGTGCGAGGCCACGGCCACCCGCACCGCGGGCCGGGCGTCGAGCAGCCGCTGCGTCAGGCGCTCGAAGTTCCGGTCGCACTCGGCCTTGACCTCGAAGACCGGCGGCGCCCACCCGTGCTGGCGGGCCTCCACCACCTCGTGGTCCCAGTAGGCGCCCTTGACGAGGCGCACCACGAGGGGCGGCTCGCGCTCCACCTCACGAGCCCACACGAGCACGCGGTCGAGCGTCTCGGAGGAGTCGGTGAGGTAGGCCTGGAGCACGATTCCCGCGCTGGGCCCATGCGCGAGCTCCGGCTCGGCGAGCAGGGCGAGGACGAGCTCGAGCACCGCCTCGCGGGAGTCCAGCGACTCCATGTCGACGTGGAGGTGGGCGCCGCGGTCCCGCGCCCGGCGGAGCAGGGGCCGCAGGCGCTCGGCGGCGTCGCGCTCACCGCGCTCCGGCACCGCCGTGCGCAGCACGGGCGTGAGCGCGGAGACCTTCACCGAGAGGTTGGCCTCCGGCGCCCCGGGCCAGCGCGCGTGGGCGGCCGCGAGCTCGTCGAGGGCCGTGGCGCAGCGCGCGGCGTACAGGTCGGCCTCCGCGGCGCTCACCGTGGCCTCTCCGAGGAGGTCGACCGAGGCGAGGATCCCCCGGCGGTGCAGGCGCTCGAGGACCGGCAGCGCCGCACGCGGATCCTCACCGACGATGAAGCGGTGGGCCATGTGCCGCACGCCCGCCGCCGCGGCCGCTCCCAGCGCGATCCGGCCCGGCCGGGATCCGGCCATGGCCATCGCGGCGCCCACGGGGGCGGACCGATCTGCGACCTCCTCGAGAAAGGCGCCGAGGTGCTTCGCGAGATCGTCTACTCCCTGGCAGGCCGGCACCACGTCGACGAAGCGGAAGAGCGCGGCCCGGAGCTCGTCGTCGTCGGCGGCGAGGTCCATCGCCTTGGCGTCGAGCGAGCCGACGGGGTGGCGCAGGGGGGAGGGGAAGGCCGCGGCCAGCTCCGAGCCGACCGCGTGGATCCGGCCCTCGAGCTCGCGTGGGTGCGGCTCGGCGGGGCGGGGCTCGGGTGGGCGGGCCACCATCGGAGCGAGGCTACCCCGGCGACCACCCCCGCAGCCGGGGCACGAGCCACGCCGCCTCCAGGGCGATGCGCGAGGACATCTTGGACCGGCCCAGGGGGCGGTCCCGGAAGGTGATGGGGACCTCGCGCACGCGGAAGCCGGCCCGCAGCGCCCGGTAGGTCAGCTCGATCTGGAAGGAGTAGCCCTCGGAGCGGATCGAGGAGAGGTCGATCCCCTCGAGCACCGCGCGCCGGTGCGCCTTGTAGCCGCCGGTGAGATCGCGGACGTCGACCCCGAGCACGGCGCGGGCGTAGACCGAGCCGCCCCGGGAGATCCAGCGCCGCAGCGGCCCCCAGTCCTCGACGCGGCCCCCCGGGACGTAGCGCGAGCCGAGCGCGACGTCGGCGCCGGCGGCCAGGGCGCCGAGCAGGGCGGGAAGGTGCGCCGGGTCGTGGGAGAAGTCGGCGTCCATCTGCACGACGGTGCCGGCCCCGGCGGCGAGCACGTGACGGAAGCCCGCGAGGTAGGCCCGGCCCAGCCCGCCCTTGCCCGGGCGGTGCAGCACCTCGAGCCGGCCCCCGAGCCCCGGCCGCAGCCCCTCGGCGATCCGCCCGGTCCCGTCGGGCGAGTTGTCGTCCACCACGAGGATCCGCCAGTCCCCGGGGGCGAGCGCCTCGAGCTCCACGGCGACCGCCCGGACCAGGCCGGGCAGGGTGGCGGCCTCGTCGTAGGTCGGGATGACGAGCCAGAGCGTGTCCACGGGCGGGGCGGGAAGCTAGCTTGCGGCGCATGCGCATCGCCCTCGCCGCCGACGAGCGCACCGGTGTGGCGGAAGCCGTGGCCGCCGAGCTCGAGCGCCGTGGCCACGAGGTCGTCCGCCACGGCGCCCTCGCGGCCGAGGAGCGGGAGGACTGGGCGTGGGCGAGTGAGGCGGCCGCGCGTGACGTGGCCGCGGGCCGGGCCGACCAGGGCGTGGTCTGCTGCTGGACGGGGACGGGCGCGTCGATCGCCGCGAACAAGGTCCCGGGGGTCCGTGCCGCCCTGTGCGCCGACGCCCGGACGGCCGAGGGCGCCCGCCGCTGGAACGACGCCAACGTCCTCGCGCTCTCCCTGCGGACGACCTCGCACGCCGAGCTCGAGGAGATCCTCGACGCCTGGTTCTCCGGCGCGCCGAGCGCGGAGGAGGACGACCGGGCCAACGTCGCCCACCTCGCCGAGATCGAGAGCGCGCCATAGACGGTCCCGCCCGCGCGCCCCAGACCGACGACGAGGCGCTCCTCGCCGAGCCCGCGCCCGGCGTTCCCGCCCGCGGGGAGACCGACGCCACGCGCATCGCGCGGATGTCCGGCGAGCTGGCGATGGGGTTCGCCACGCTGGCCCACGTCGAGCGGGCGATCTCCATGTTCGGCTCCGCGCGGGTACCGCCGGGGACCGCCGAGTACGAGCGCGGCCGCGACCTCGCCCACCGGCTGGGATCCGCCGGCTTCGCCGTGATCACCGGCGGCGGCCCGGGCCTGATGGAAGCCGCGAACCGCGGCGCCCGCGAGGCCGGCGCGATGTCGATCGGCCTGACCATCGAGCTCCCGCACGAGGCGCAGGGCAACCCGTGGATCGACGTTCCCCTGCACTTCCACTACTTCTTCACGCGGAAGGTCATGTTCGTCCGCTACGCGACGGCGTTCGTGGTCCTGCCGGGCGGGTTCGGGACCCTCGACGAGCTCTTCGAGGTGCTCACGCTCATCCAGACGGGGAAGATCCGCAACTTCCCCGTCGTGCTGGTCGACTCGGCCTACTGGGCGCCGCTCGTCGAGTTCCTGCGCACGCGCCTCGCCGCCGAGGGCCGGATCGACGTCGACGACCTCGACCTCCTGCGTGTCGAGGACGACCCTGAGCGGGTGGTGGAGATCGTCGCGGCCGCCGCCCACCGCACCCGCCCCCGGGCCTAGGCAGATCAAGCGCGGATGACCGACAGGACCTCGTCGCGCCGGCGCTCCATGTCCTCCCGGGAGGCGAGCGACTCGAGGTTGAGGCGCAGGAGCGGCTCGGTGTTCGAGGGGCGCACGTTGAAGTGCCAGTCCTCGTAGTCGACGGAGACGCCGTCGAGCTCGTCGATCTTCCCGTCGGCGTACTGCTGGCGGAGCTCGTCCATCTTCCCCTGCGGGTCGGCGACCTCCGAGTTGATCTCGCCCGAGAGGAAGTACTTCGCGCGCAGCGGCCCGAGGAGCTCGGAGAGCTTCGCGTCCTGCGTCGACAGGAGCTCGAGGATGAGCAGCGCCGGCAGCGTGCCCGAGTCGGCGTTGTAGAAGTCACGGAAGTAGTAGTGGCCCGAGACCTCGCCGCCGAAGATCGCGCCCTCGTCGCGCATGCGGGTCTTGAAGAACGCGTGGCCCACCCGGTTGCGCTTGGCTTCGCCGCCCTCGGCCCGCACGAGGTCGGCCACGGCGCGCGACGCGCGGACGTCGTAGAGGATCGTCGCGCCGGGATCCTTCTTCAGGAGCGACACGCCGAGCAGCGCGGTGAGGAAGTCACCGTCCACGAACTCGCCGGTGTCGTCGATGAAGAAGCAGCGATCGGCGTCGCCGTCCCATGCGATGCCGAGCTCGGCGCCCTCCGAGCGCACCTTCTCGACGATGAAGCGGCGGTTCTCCGCGAGCAGCGGGTTGGGCTCGTGGTCGGGGAGGTTTCCGTCCGGGGTCCAGTAGGTCGTCACGAGGTCGAGCCCGAGGCCCTCGAGCAGCGGCCCGACCATCGGCCCGGCCATCCCGTTGCCGCCGTCGACGACGACCCGGCGCGGCTTCACGGCCCCGGGGTCGATGAACTCCAGGGCCCGGGCGCGGAACTCCTCGGCGATGTCGACCTCCTCGGCCGAGCCCCCGCCCGGGGGCGTCTCGTCCAGCCCGCCCTCGGTGACGATCCGCCTGAGGTCGCCGATGCCCGCGTCCCCCGACAGCGCGATCGCCCCCCGCTTGACGAGCTTCGCCCCCGTGTACTTCGCGGGGTTGTGCGAGGCGGTGCACATGAGCCCGCCGTCGAGCTCGCGGGAGCCCACGAGGAAGTACAGCATCTCCGTCCCGACGCGGCCCGCGTCGAGCACGTGCGCGCCCTCGGCCTGCATGCCCGCCGAGTAGCGCGCGGCCATCGCCGGGGCGCTGAGGCGCATGTCGCGCCCGAGACCGATGCGCAGCTCCCCCGGCGCCCTGCCGGCCTCCTCGGCGAGGACGTGGACGAAGGCGCGGCCGATGCGCTCGGCGGCCTGCTCGTCGATCTCCTCCCCGTAGACCCCGCGAACGTCATAGGCCTTGAAGACACCGGACGGCGGGAGTTCGCTCATGCCCGGATCGTAGGTGCCCGCTAGCATCGCCGCGTGCCCCCTCCCGGCACCCTCGCCGCCCCTGCTCTGACGACCTGCGCCTGGTGCGGCGCCGTCGCGACCCACGCCTCCACGAACCGCACGCTCTGCTCGGTCTGCGGGGTCGCGACCACCCGTCCGTGGCCCAGCGACGTGGAGCTCGCGGAGGCCTATGGCGAGTGGTACCGGCCCGACGCCGGGCGCTTCGCGGGCCCGGGCGATGGGATCCTGCGCCTCTCGCGCGGCGCGCTGGCCCGGCGGCTCGATCGCATCGCCCCGCCCGGCCCGGTGCTCGACGTGGGGGCGGGCGACGGGGCACTGCTCGACGCGCTGCGCCAGCGCGGGCGCGAGGCGGTCGGGCTCGAGCGCGTCCGCATGCGCGACGACGTCCGCGAGACCGACATCGTCGACTTCGACGAGCGCCGTGGGGAGTGGGCGGCGGTCGTCTTCTGGCACTCGCTCGAGCATCTCCGCGACCCGGGCGCGGCGCTCGAGCGTGCCGCCGCGCTGCTCCGCCCCGGCGGGGCGCTCGTGGTCGCCCTACCGAACGCCGGGAGCTGGCAGGCCTCGCTGTTCGGGGACCGGTGGTTCGCCCTGGACATCCCTCGCCACCTCGTGCATGTGCCGACCGACGCGCTGGTCCGGAGGATCAGCGGCGCCGGGCTCATACCGCGTCGGGTGAACACCTGGCGGGGGGGGCAGGTCGCCTTCGGCTGGCTGCATGGGCTGATCGGGAAGATGCCGGGCCATCCCGACCTCTACGACGCGATCCGCCGGCCCGAGGCCCGGCAGGCGCCCATGTCCGAGCGCCGCCGGCTCGCCACCCTCGCCGCGGCGGTCGCATCTCTGGCCCCGGCGATCGCCCTCGCCTGCGTCGAGGTCGCCGGGGGGCGTGGCGGCACCGTCTACGTCGAGGCCCACCGCCCGTAGTGGCCGGCCCGGCAGGGCTCACCGGCGAGCGGGTCTCGACCGCCGCCGGGGGGTTCAACCCGACCTGGCAGCGTCACGTCGCGGCCTACGCGCTGTGCGCCGACCTCCTGCCGCCGGGGCGCGTCCTCGACCTGGGCTGCGGAATGGGGCACTCCTACTCCCGTCTGGCGCCGCGCGAGACCGTGGGCGTCGACCTCGCTGCGCATGCGCTGGTCGGTCAGGAGCGCGAGACCCACGTGGCCGACATGCGGATGCTCCCCTTCCCCGCCGCGTCGTTCGCGTCGGTGCTCGCCGTGCAGTCCATCGAGCACGTGCCCGACCCCGAGCGGGTGCTGGCCGAGGTGACGCGTGTGCTCGTGCCGGACGGGAGGGCGGTCTTCGTCACCCCGAACCGCCTCACGTTCGGTCGACGCGACGAGATCATCGACCCCTACCACTTCGTCGAATACGACGCCGGCGAGCTCCGGGCTCTGTGCGGGCCGTGGTTCGGCGAGCTCGAGCTCGTGGGGCTCTTCGGTTCCGCGCGATACGGCGCGCTCGTGGCCGCCGAGCACGTCCAGCTCGATCGTCTCCTCGCGCGCGACCCGCTGCGGCTCCGTCGTCGGGTGCCGCGGCGCGTGCTCCAGGTCCTCTACGACCGCATCCTCGCCCGCCGCCGGGCGGTGGCGTCGCCGGAGGCCGCGGCGATCGGGGTGGAGGACTTCCGACTCGGCGGAGACCCGCTCGACGCGGCGCTCGACCTCGTCGCCGTCGGACGGCGGCCACGGCGGTGAGCGACCGGCCCACGGTGGCGATTCTGTGCGGTGGACGGGGAACCCGCCTCCAGGAGCACACCCGGTCCATCCCCAAGGCGCTCGTCGAGGTGGGCGGCGAACCCATCCTGGGGCATGTCGTCCGGATCTACGCCGCCCAGGGCCTGACGCGCTTCCTCCTGCTGACGGGCTACCTCGGGGAGCAGGTCGAGGCCTACGCCGCGGCGGCAACGTGGCCGGCGGACATCCAGGTGCGTTGCCTGGACACCGGGGAGGACACCCCGACAGGCGGCCGGCTCGCGCGGGCAGCCGGAGAGCTCGGAGCGGGCACCTCGCTGGTGACGTACGCCGATGGCGTCGCCGACATCGACCTCGGTCGCCTGCTGGCCTTTCACCGCGCTCGTGGCCGGCTCGCCACGGTGACCGTGGTGCGGCCCCCGCTGCCCTTCGGCGTGGTCGACCTCGACGGGGAGGACCGCGTGGTTGCGTTCCACGAGAAGCCGCGGTCGGCACACTGGCTGAACGGCGGGTTCTTCTGCTTCGAGCCCGGGGCGCTCGCGCGCATCGGCTCAGACTCCGTGCTCGAGCGCGAGCCGCTCGAGCGACTCGCCGCGATGGGCCAGCTCACGGCCTACCGACACGAGGGCTTCTGGGAGTGCATGGATACCTACAAGGACGCGGTGACGTTGAACGACCTCTGGGCCCGCGGCTGCGCGCCCTGGGTCGTCTGGGCCTGAGATGGGGGGCACCTCGCTCGTGCACGCGGCCCTCGTCGTGGCCGCCGTCGGCGCGCTCGCGCTCGCCGCCGGGCGCATCGCGGGGGTTGGCGGCGCACGGCGGGGTGGAGCGTCTGCTGGCGGGCGCAGTCGTCGGGGCCGCCCTCGTCGTCGTCGAGGAGTTGTCGCTCGGGCTCGTGGGGCTGGGTGGGTCGGCCCCCGCGCTCGCCGGGGCCGCTGCGCTGACGTGGGTCGCGACGCGGACGTGGGGCACCGCTGCTCGGCCTGTCCTCGCGACCGTGGCCTGGCGGGGGGTACGAGGGGGCGGAGCCGATGTGCTCGCGGGGGGCGCGCTCGGCGGTGCGGTGGCCGCGGCGGCGATCGTCCTGCTCCAGCGACCGGGGTTGGGCTTCGACTCGCTGGCCTACCACCTTCCCGAGGCGCTCGGATGGATGCGCTCGGGTCGGCCGGGCTCCGTCGACCTGGTGGAGTGGAACCTCCCGGTGGGCAACTACCCGCTCACCTCGGAGGTCGGATTGACCTGGCTGCTGGCGCTCACGCGCTCGTTCGCACCGGTCGCCCTCCTCGCGCCCGCGCTGGTGGGCCTCGCCGCCCTGGCCCTCGGCGCCGCCGCGCGCTGGCTCGGCGCGCCGCGCTGGGCAGCGATCGCAGCGGCCACGTCGTTCCTCGCCCTCCCGCTCGTCACCTCGCAGCTCGCGGCCTACACGGCCGGCTCCGACCTGCCGGCTCTCGCGGCGGTCCTCTGTGGTCTGGCTCTCGCCGCCCGCGCAGACGCCCATCCCGCCCTGCTCGGTCCCGCGCTCGTGGCCGTCGGCCTCGCGGTGGGCACGAAGACCACGGCGGCGCCGCTCGGGTTGGGGGTCGTCGCGCTCGGAATCGTCCGGGCGCGGGGAAGGGGCCCGCTCCCCGGCCGGTGTTCGGGCTCGCCGCCCTCCTCGCGCTCGCGGTGGGGGCGCCGTGGTACGTCCGCAACACGTTCGAGCACGGCTGGCCGCTCTGGCCCTTCGCCCGCGGGCCCACCGGGGACCCGCGCCCGGCGGCCCTGGCCGCGCTCCCGGACTCGTTGCTCGGCGCCCCGCACCGGACCCTCGCGGGCCATGTGGGCGAGTACCTCGGGCGCTTGGCCGGCGGGACGCTCCTGCTCACGGCCGCTCCCGCGGTGGCCCTCGTCGCGCGCCGCCGGGGGGTGGTGCTCGCCGCGGCGGCGACCGTGGCCGGAGTGCTGCTGTGGGCGGCGGCGCCCGTCACGGGGCGCAGCGCGGACCCCTCGGCCGCCTACATCGCGCTCACCACGCTGCGCTATCTCCTTCCGACGCTCGCGCTGGGCGCCCTGGCGGTGGCGCTCGCCGCGGCGGCTCCCCGCGCCCGTCCCCTCGCGGCGCTCGCGCTGGCCGGCGCGACCGCCTGGAGTGCGCTGCGGGTCGCGGCTCTGCCGCCCGACGAGCGCGTCGCGACGTGCGTGATTCGTCCTCGCCGCCCTTGCCGGCCTGCTCACGGTCGCCGTCCTGGGACGTGTGCTCTCGGGGAGCGCCGTCGCGGCGGGGGGAGTGCAGCCGCGGACCGGCGCGCTCGCCGTGGCGGTCGCGGCGGTGGCCTCGGTCGGCGTGCTCGTCGTCGGCGCTTCGGGGTGGGTGGCGCGTCACGGCCGGTCGCCGTCGGCATGGGACGCGGGCGCCGCCACGTGGCTCGCCGCGCAGCCGCGGTTCCACGAGCCGCCCGACGACGTGGCGATGGCGCCCTTCGCGATGGCGGCACTCGCCGGCGAGCACCTCCAGCATCCCGTGGTGACGATTCCGCCGCCCGAGCGCTGTCCGGCCCTGCGCCGCCGTCTCGGGCGCGGATGGATCGTCCTCGTGCGCCCGGCGCCCGTGCGGTTCCTCGACTGCCTGCGCCCGATTCCGGCGGCATTCGCCGACCAGCATCTGTCGGTCTGGTCGCCTCGCTCCCCGTGACCTCCGGCCGAGCGGGACGAGACATCTAGCATGGCGGGCCGCATGCGCTCCGTGTTCGTGACGGGCGGCTACGGGCTGCTCGGCTCCTGGCTCGTGCGGGCGCTCCTGGCCCGGGACGTGGAGGTGACCGTCCTGCGGCGCGACGAGACCCCTCGCTCGGCGCTCGTGCTCCACGGCGACGAGGCGCGCTGCAACGTCGTGCGCGGGGACGTGGAGGACGGCCCGCTCGTGCTGCGGGCGCTGGGCGAGTACGACGCGGACACCGTGTTCCACCTTGCGGCCCAGACGCTCGTCCCGACCGCGAACCGTTCGCCCCGCTCCACCTGGGAGACCAACGTCCGGGGCACGTGGAACGTGCTGGAGGCGTGCCGGGAGCTCGACGTCGCCCGCACGGTCGTCGCCGCCTCCGACAAGGCCTACGGCCCGCATGACGAGCTGCCCTACACGGAGTCCCACGCGCTGCGCCCACGCTTCCCCTACGACGTCTCCAAGGCCGCGGCCGACCTGATCGCCCGCTCCTACTGGCCGACCTACGGCCTGCCCGTGGCCACCACGCGCTTCGCCAACCTCTACGGAGGAGGGGACCAGAACCGCTCGCGCCTGGTGCCCGAGACGGTCGCGGCGGTGCTGCGCGGCCGGGCGCCGGTGATCCGATCGGACGGTTCACCGCGCCGCGACTTCATCTACGTCGAGGACGCGGTGACCGCATACCTGGCGATTGCCGACGCGCTCGACTCCGAGGACGCGGGCGCCCGGGGCGAGGCGTTCAACGCCGGCGGCGGCGAGCCCCACTCGGTGCTCGAGATCGTCGAGCTCGTGTGCCGGGCGGCCGGCACCGAGGTCGCGCCCGACGTGCGCGGCACGGGCACCCCGGCGGGGGAGATCGACGCCCAGTGGGTCGACGCGTCCAAGCTGCAGGCGCTGACGGGCTGGGTGCCCGAGGTGGGGCTCGAGGACGGCCTGCGGCGCACGGTGGACTGGTACCGCGCCCACCCCCGCGCGCTGTAGCCCGGCTAGCCCTTGACGGTGAGGGTGCCGGTCATGCCGGAATGGATCGTGCACTCGTACTTGATCGTCCCGGCCTTCTTCGGGGTGAAGGAGTAGGAGCCGCCGGAGCCAAAGTTCTGCGAGGAGAAGGACGCGCCGGAGTCCGCCTTGACGTTGTGGTCGACCTGGTCTGAGTTCGTCCACGTCACCTTCTGGCCCACCTTGACGGTCTCGGAGGCCGGGACGAACTTGATCTCCTTCATCGTGATCTTCGTCCCGCCGCCGCCGGAGGAGGATCCGCCCGAGGAAGAGGATCCGTTGTCGCTCGAGGAGGAGGACGAGCCGCAGCCGGCGGCGACGAGGGCGAGGACGGCCAGGGGAGCGAGGAGACGGGTCACACCTCGAACATACGCCCCGGGTAGCCTTCCGGCTCAATGTCCGGACACTCGAAATGGGCGTCGATCAAGCACAAGAAGGCGATCGTCGACTCGCGGCGCGGCCAGCAGTTCACGAAGCTCGCACGGGCGATCACGGTCGCCGCGCGCGAGGGCGGGGGGGACCCGACGGGCAACGCCGCGCTCGGGCTCGCCGTCCAGAAGGCGCGGGACGCCTCGATGCCCAAGGACAACATCGAACGCGCGATCGGGAAGGGCACCGGGGAGGGCGCCGACACGGACGCGATCGAGGCCGTCGCCTACGAGGGCTACGGCCCGGGCGGGGTCGCGCTGCTCATCGAGGCGTTCACCGACAACCGCAACCGCACGGGCGCCGACGTCCGCCACCTGCTCGGCAAGCACGGGGGGAACCTCGGCGAGCCGGGGTCGGTGTCCTACCTCTTCGACAAGAAGGGGCTCGTGGTTGTCGACGCCGAGCGCTGGGAGGAGGACGACCTCATAGTCGCCATCGACGCCGGCGCCGAGGACATCGCCCGCGACGACGACGTGTGGGAGATCCTCTGCGAGCCCGGCGACCTCGTCGCCGTGCGCGAGGCCCTGACCCAGGCCGGCATCGAGGTGGAATCCTCCGAGGTCGCCCAGCGCCCCGCGGTGCTCGTGCCGCTTGACGCCGAGGGTGCGGGGAAGGTGCTGCGTCTCGTCGACGCGCTGGAGGAGAACGACGACGTGAGCGCGGTCCACGCGAACTTCGACGTGCCCGCCGACGTGATGGAGCAGGTCGCGGGGTAGGAGTATGTGTCGCTATTCGCGACTGGGGACCCGCCTCCGGCGGCCACCCGACCACTCGGCTTCGCCGAGCGGTGCCCGCCGCTCCGGCACCCCTAGTAGGCGCGGTACGGCCGGGCGAGCACCAGCATCCGGTCGCGGAAGTCGGGCGCCCACATGCGCTCGGCGACCCCGGCCCGCTTCGCCCCGGCCACGAGCGCGCGGGCGAGCGCAGGCGAGTAGCCGCCGATCCGCTCGAGGTAGTAGCGCACGGTGAACGCCTTGGGCGCGGTGCGGAGCTCGAGCACCTGGTAGCCCGAGCGCTCGAGCAGCGTCCGCAGCGAGCCCCGGGTGAAGTACTGCACATGGGTGGGGATCACCGACCACCAGCGTGCCCCCATCACCCGGGCGAGCCGGGACCCCGCGTCGGGCAGCACGAGGCAGACCACCCCGCCGGGGGCCAGCGCGGGGGCGATCCGCTCCCGGAGCGCGGCCCCCGGGTCGATCAGGTGCTCGAGGACGTCCCCGAGGACCACCGCCCGGAACGCGCGCTCTGCGAGCGGCGCCGCGAAGAGGTCGGCGCCGACCACGTCGAGTCCGAGCTCCTCCCGCGCGTAGGACGCCGCCCACCCGCTCGGCTCGACCCCGGTCGGCTCCCAGCCGCGGCCGCGCGCCTCAGCTAGGAGGAACCCGACCCAGCACCCGAGGTCGAGGATCCGCCCGGGCGTGGTCCACGCCTCGATCCGCTCGACCACCCGGCGCGCGGTCTCGCGCTGGCCCGCCTCCTCGGCCACGTAGTCGTCGCTCGCCGCCTCGCCGTAGGCCTCGGCGAGCTCCTCCGCGGGAGGGAAGGCCGCGAGCTGCATGTGCCCGCACCCCGGGCAGCGCACGATGTCCGCGAGCGCCGTCCCGAACGCGTCCGTCGTGGGGATGAGCCCCGCCGCGCCGGCCGGTCCGGCGACGGCGAGGTGGGGCTCGAGGCGCGGCGAGCCACAGGCGGCGCAGGACATGCGGGCGCGAGGGTAGACGTCCGCGCGCGATCTAGACTCGGCCCCCCGTGACCCCGGCTGCCCGGCGTGAGCTGCGCCTCCTCTCCGTCGTGGCGCCCATGTGCGACGAGGAGGACACGGCGGGCGCGTTCTGCGCGCGCGTGCGCGCCGTGCTCGGCGATGTACCGTTCGAGCTCATCGTCGTCGACGACGGCTCGCGGGACCGGACGGCCGGCATCGTGGCCGGCCTCGCGGCGATCGACCCGCGGGTGAAGCTCCTGCGGCTCTCACGCAACTGGGGTCACCAGACGGCGCTCACCGCGGGCCTCGACCGCGCGAGCGGCGACGCCGTGGTCTGCCTCGACGGCGACCTCCAGGATCCCCCCGAGGTCATCGGAGAGCTGCTCGAGCGCTGGCGCGCGGGGGCCGACGTTGTCTACGCGGTGCGTCGCTCGCGCGCCGGGGAGAGCCGCTTCAAGCTCTCCTCGGCACGCTGGTTCTACCGGACGCTCGGGCGGCTCTCCGACACGCCGGTCCAGGCCGACGCGGGGGACTTCCGCCTCCTCGACCGCCGCGCGCTCGACGCCGTGCTGGCCATGCGTGAGCGCAACCGCTACCTGCGGGGGATGACGGTGTGGGTGGGCTACGACCAGGCCTCCGTCGCCTACGACCGCGAGGCCCGCACGGCCGGGAGCACGAAGTACACCGTCCGGAGGATGCTGCGCTTCTCCTTCGACGCGATCACCTCGTTCTCCCACGCGCCGCTGCAGGTCGCCACCCTGCTGGGCTTCTGCTTCGCCGGCATCGCCTTCCTCGGGATGCCGGTGGCCATCGGCCTTCGGATCGGCGGGCTCTTCGTGCCGGGCATCGCCTCGGTCCTGCTCGCCGTGCTGCTGCTCGGGGGCATCCAGCTCATCGCCGTGGGGCTGATCGGCGAGTACGTCTCGCGCATCTACGACGAGGTCAAGGCGCGACCGCTCTACCTCGTGGCCGAGGAGATCAACCTCGAGCCGCGCGACGCGCTCCCGGAGCCGGAGGATCCGCGGATCGGCGCCATCCCGTGAATACCCCGGAGGCGGCGAGCAGCGCGATGACGGGCTCGAAGGGGACGCGGTAGCGGGTCGCCGCGGCGGTGGAGAACACCACGGCGGCGGCGAGGGCGAGGGCGACCAGGGGCCAGACGAGCGCGGGCCGGCGCCGGGCGCGCCAGAGCCCGAGCAGCGCGAGCGGCAGCAGGATCCAGTGCAGGGCGAGGGCGATCGCGGTGAGGGGCCGCGAGCGCCCGTTGATCTGCGCGTCCTCGAGCACGCGGGCGGGGCGGTGGACGTCCCACAGCCGGGACAGGCCGTTCCAGAAGAAGGCGTCCGCGAGGGAGGCGGGGTGGTCGGCGATGTAGCTCCGCGCGCGTTGGAGCAGTCGCGAGCGCAGCGCGACGTCTCCCAGGGGCTGCGCGCGGCGGAAGAGGTCGAGGTCGCGGCGGGTCACCGGGCGCCACGCCCAGGGGTAGGTCCGGTCGTGGGCGGCGTCGTCGTTGAACGTGCCGTAGAGGGCGGAGTCCTGGATGGAGACGGGGACGAAGCCGCCCGCCACGCGGTGGTTGCGGTAGGCCCAGGGCGCGAGGACGAGCGCCGCGCTCACGCCGGCGAGCGCCGTGAGCGCCACCCCCCGCCGGAGCCCGAGGCGCAGCGCGAGGGCCACGAGCACCGGGGCGAGCAGCAGGCCCGCCGTGGGCCGGATGAGCAGGGAGACACCCACGAGGGCGCCGACCACCGCCGCGCGCCGTGGGCCCGCCGGCCGCTCGAGTACGAGCAGCAGCACGAGCAGCGTGAGCGGCGTGGCGAAGACCTCGGGGAAGAGCCCGACGTCGTAGTCCCAGGCGAAGGGGTGCACCGCCACGACCGCCGCCCCCGCGAGGCCCACGCTCTCGCCCCACAGGCGCCGCCCGAGCGCCCACGTGAGCACGATGGTCACGCAGCTCGCGAGCGCCTGGGCGAGCCGCATGAGCGTCAGCGACGGCCCCAGCACCGAGAACCACGCGCCGACCCACGCCGGGTACGCCGGCGCCTTCCACAGCGAGGGATGCGGGATGCCGTAGGGCAGCGCCGACCACCAGGGGTGCCCGGCGGCGAAGAAGCGGCCCTCGGCGGCGTACTCGATCTCGTCGCCCCGCAGCGCCCAGTCGCGTGTGGCGAGGACGTAGGCGACGCGCACGAGAAGGCCCGCGAGGACGATCCCCGCCAGCAGGCGATGCCGCCTCAGCACGCCTCGAGCACCGTCGCCGCCGCCTGCCCGCCGAGCCGCACGGAGTAGTTCGTCCCGCGGTCCTCCGGATAGATCTGCGTGGTGTTGGCGAGGAAGAGGCCGGGGGCGCCGGTGGCCAGCGGCGGGATCCGCTTCCCGTAGCCCACGGTGACGACGGGCTGGGCGGCGGGCTCCGAGTGCAGCCAGGACCGCCGCACCCACGCCGTCTCCCAGGAGGGGTTCACGCGGCGTAAACCATCCTCGTAGTGCGCGAGCAGCGCGGGGGCGTCGAGGGCGAGCAGCGGGTCGTCGCGGGCGACGTAGTTGGCCACGTAGAGGAAGCGGCGGCCGTCGTAGCGCGCGGCGCCGACGAGGTTCGTGTGCTCGATGAGGCCGACGAAGGGCAGGGCGGGGTCGGCGACGTTCGTCCAGTAGAAGGGCGTGAAGGAGCGGTCGAGCTCGAGCAGGAGGCAGAGCGCGGCGTGGTACTCGACCGCCAGCAACCGATCGCGATAGCCCGGGGCCAGCTCGGCGGCGAGGTCGGGCGCCAGCAGGGCGGAGAAGACGTCGGAGGGAACGGTGGCGAGGACCGCGTCGTAGCGCTCCTCGCCCGCGGGCGCGAAGGCCCGTGGGTCGTGCCCGGCCCGGAACGACCCTGGGGCGCCCGCCACGACCGCCAGCCGCCCGTCCCCGGCGCGCCTCACCCGGGCGGCGGGACGATCGATCAGCAACCGTCCGCCGCCCGCCTGGATCTCCTCGCCCAGCCGCGTCCACAGGGGCTCGAAGGACCCGCGCGGATAGCCCAGGAGCTCTTGCCGCGCCTCCGCTCCCTTGATCTGGCGCCGCAGCGTGAGCTTGCCCCACAGCCACGCCATGGAGATGTCCTCCGCGCGGTCGCCGAACTTCCCGCGCAGCAGCGGTCCCCACACCTCGTCCCAGGCGGGAGTGCCCATGGCGCGCCGCACCCACGAGTAAGCGGTCTCGGCCTCGAAGGGCGCGACGCCACCCTTGCCGCGCTGCAGCCGCAGCACCGCGAGCCCCATGCGGATCCGCGCGAGCGGCGGGAGCGGCGAGAAGCGCAGGAGGTCTCCCGGCGAGGTGAAGGGGAACGAGCGCCCGCGGGTGAACACGGCGACGCTCGAGGGCCGCCACTCCACGCTGTCGCCGAGGCCGAGCTCCTCACACAGCGCGACGATGTGCTCGTCGGAGGTGAACCAGTGGTGGTAGTAGCGCTCGAGCAGGTGGCCACCGCCCACGTCGAGTGTTGCCGCCTGGCCGCCGAGCCCCGGCCAGCGCTCGTAGACGTCGCACGGGACCCCGGCCCGCCCGAGCGAGCACGCGGCGACGAGGCCGGCCACGCCGGCGCCGAGGACGGCGACGCGACCACCGGGTAGCACGTGGGCCAGGCTACGCTGCCGCCCGTGCCGCTCGGAAGCGAGCTCTACGACTCCGGGTACTTCGAGTCCGACCGCTGCGAGGGGTGGGAGGACTTCCGCTCGGGGAGGGGCCTCTCGGCACTGAAGCGGCGCGAGCTCGAGCGCCTCGCGCCCGGCCCGGGGCTGCGCGTCCTCGACGCGGGCTGTGGGCGCGGCGAGGTGCTGCTCGCGTGCTCACAGCGGGGCGCCGAGGTGGCGGGGATCGACTACTCCGAGGCGGCCGTCGCGATCGCGCGCGAGACCCTGGCCGGCGTGGCGGGAGCGGACGTGCGGCGGGGGGACGTCACCGCCCTGCCGTGGCCCGACGACGCCTTCGACCGCGCGCTCTTCGCGGACGTCATCGAGCACCTCGATCCCGATCAGGCCGACGCCGGCTTGTGCGAGCTGCGCCGGGTGCTGCGCCCTCAGGGACGCCTGCTCGTGCACACCGCCCCCAATGCGCTGTTCCTGCGCCTCGGCTGGCCGCCCGCCCGCCTCGCGCTCCGGGCGCTGGGGCGGGGGGAGTCCGTGCGCGCGATGGACGGTTGGATCGCGGAGTCCAAGCGCTACCACGTCAACGAGCAGTCGCTCTACCGTCTGCGCCGGGCGCTGCGGCGGGCGGGCTTCACCCCCGTGCACGCCTGGATCGACCCCGATGTCGTGCGTTCGGGGAACCACCACCTCACCCAGGGCCTGGACGGCGGCGGCCCGCTCGGGACCGCCGCGCGGCTGGCCGGCTCGCGCCCGCTGCGGGTCCTGCTCGGCAACGACCTCTACGCGACGGGCGTCGCCTAGCCGGGCTTCCCGGCAGGCGTCCGGGCCCGCGCGGAGAATCCCCTCCGAGAAATGGTGGTCCTCGGCATCGACCCCGGCCTGCGCAACACGGGCTATGGCGTGGTGGCGCGCCGCGGGGCGCGGCTCGTCGCGCTCGACGGCGGCGTCATCGAGACCGCGGCCGGCCTTCCCCCCGAGCGGCGCCTCGCCCTCATCCACGCGCGGGTCGCCGGGCTGCTCGACGAGCACCACCCCGCCGCGATGGCGGTGGAGGATCTCTTCTTCGGGGCCAACGTCGCCACCGCCTTCGCCGTGGGCCAGGCCCGCGGTGCCGCCCTCCTGGCCGCCGGGCAGCGCGCGGTGCCCTGCTCGGCCTACACCCCGCAGCAGGTCAAGGGGGCGGTGTGCGGCTCGGGCCGCGCCGACAAGGGCCAGGTCCAGCGGATGGTCCAGGCGCTGCTCGCCCTGCCCGACCCGCCCCGGCCTGACCACGCCGCCGACGCCCTCGCCGTGGCGGTCTGCCACGCCAACCGTGCGCCACTCGCCCTGGCCGTGGCGGCGTCCGGGCCCTCGGCGAACATGTGAGCGGTGATCGCCCTCGTCTCCGGCGACGTCGCCATGCGGCGCTCCGACCACGTCGTCCTGCTCGCCGCCGGGGTGGGCTACAAGCTCCACGTCTCCGGCGAGACCCTGCGCCACGTGCCCGCGGTGGGGGAGACCGCCACGCTCCACGCCCACCTCGTGGTCCGCGACGACGCGCTCCAGCTCTACGGCTTCGCCTCCGAGGACGAGCGCGAGCTGTTCCTCCTCCTGCTCGGCGTCCAGGCCGTGGGCCCGAAGGTCGCCCTCGCCGTCCTCTCGGGCGGCTCTCCGCGCGAGCTGCTCGGCGCGGTGGCCGCTCAGGACGTCGCCCGCTTCCAGGCCACCCCGGGGATCGGGAAGCGCACGGCGGAGCGGATCGTGGCCGAGCTGCGCCCGAAGGTGGACGTGGCGGAGGTCGAGGAGCCCATCGTCGTGCGGCGGCGCGACGACCCGCGCGAGCTCGCCCGCGACGGCCTGCTCGGGCTCGGCTTCACCCCCGCCGAGGCCGAGGAGCTCCTCGCCGACGCGCCCGGGGAGGCGGCCGAGGAGCTCATCGCCCACGCGCTGAGGACGGCGCGGCGGTGACCGCGGCCCGGATCCAGACGCCCGACGCGGTCGAGCCCGACTTCGAGCTCGACGCGTCGCTGCGCCCGCGGCGGCTCGCCGACTTCGTCGGCCAGGAGGGGTTGCGCGAGCAGCTCGAGGTCTCCGTCGCCGCCGCCCGCGCGCGCGGGGAGCCGCTCGACCACGTCCTGCTCGCCGGTCCGCCCGGCCTGGGCAAGACCTCCCTGGCGCAGATCATCGCCCACGAGCTCGGGGTGCGCTTCATCGGAACCGCCGGCCCCGCGCTGGAGCGCAAGGGGGACGTCGCCGCCTACCTCTCCGCGCTCGAACCCGGCTCGGTGTTCTTCATCGACGAGATCCATCGCCTCCCCCGCGCGGTCGAGGAGACGCTCTACCCGGCGATGGAGGACGGCCAGCTCCCCATCACCGTCGGGGCGGGGGCGGGGGCGCGGGTGGTCACGCTCGAGCTGCCGCCGTTCACGCTCATCGGGGCCACCACCCGCTCCGGCCTGCTGACCACCCCGCTGCGTGACCGCTTCGGGATCCAGCACCGGCTCGAGCCCTACGGGGTCGACGAGCTCGAGCGGATCGTGCTGCGCTCGGCGCGCCTGCTCGGGGTGGACACCGACACCGGGGCCGCGCGGGCGCTGTCCTCCCGCGCCCGGGGCACCCCTCGCGTGGTCAACCGGCTGCTCAAGCGCGCCCGCGACTTCGCCCAGGTCCGCGGTGACGGCGCCGTCACCGAGGAGCTCGCCGACGGCGCGCTGGCCCTGCTCCAGATCGACCCCGCGGGCCTCGACCGCCTCGATCGTGAGCTGCTGGCCACGATCTGCGAGAAGTTCGGCGGCGGCCCCGTCGGCCTGTCCACCCTCGCCGCCGCCCTCGGGGAGGACGCGGGCACGCTCGAGGACGTCTACGAGCCCTACCTCCTCGCCCAGGGCCTGCTCGAGCGCACGCCCCGCGGCCGCCAGGCCACCTCGCGCGCGTGGGCGCACCTCGGCCTCGCGGCGCCCCGGGCGCTGTTCTGAACGTCCTTTAGTCCGGGCTCAGCCCGCGGCTCCTACCCTCACTCCGCTCAGATGGCCCACCTGTTCATCTGCCCGAGCTGCGGGCACCGCTCCTCGCAGTCCGATCGCACGGCCGGCTTCCGGCGTGCCCCCCGGGGCTGTGCCCGGTGCGGCTTCGCGTTCCTGTTCGAGCTGCTCGACGACTACTACCCCGCCCCGGACGCCGCCTTCTTCGTCTGCGACCAGGAGGGCAGGCTCATCGGCCTGGGCAAGGGCTCCTTCGAGCTCACCGGCCTCAAGGAGGACCGGGTGATCGGCCGCCGGGCCGGTGACGTGCTCGGCCTGGCGTGGGAGGAGGAGGGCGACCCCATCGCCACGGTGCTCGAATGGGGCGTGCGGGTGCGCGACAAGCCCGTGCGCGTGAACGCCGAGGGCGACCTGCCCGCACGCGCGAAGGCGGACCTGTTCCCCGCCTACGATGACGATGGCGGCATGCTCCTGATCCTGACCCCCGACAAGACGTGACCGACCGGCGGCGCAACGCGCTCATCCTGCTCGCCGTGGGGCTCCTGCTCGTGGGCGCGGGGCTCGTCGTCGGGACGAAGAAGACTGTCCTCGGGCTCGACCTCAAGGGCGGCGTCGAGCTCGTCTACCAGGGCCGCCCGAGCGCTGCCCAGCGCACCGTGACGCCGGACGCCATCAGCCGCGCGGTGGAGATCATGCGCGAGCGGGTCGACCAGCTCGGGGTCAGCGAGCCCGAGATCCAGACGAGCGGGCGTGACCAGATCACCGTCGGCCTGCCGGGCGTCAAGAACGTCGCGCGGGCCCAGAAGCAGGTGGGCACGCCCGCCCAGCTCGCGTTCTACGACTGGGAGAAGCAGCTCCTCGGGCCCGGCAACAAGCCGGTCATCGACGGGCTGGCCGCGCTCGATCCGACCGCGACGGCCCTCTCGCAGGGGACGCCGACCGAGGGCGCCGGCGGTCCGGCCACCGGTCAGAAGCTCTATCCCGCGGTTGTCCAGGCGGCCAGGCGCGAGCGCATCGCCGATGGCGACAACTTCCGGATCAATCCGCAGTACTGGGCCTTCGCGAAGGACAAGGCCCACACGTACCTCGCCGGGCCCGACGACACGCGGAGCGACCTCCGGGGCGATCTGGCTGCCTCGAAGAAGCCCGGCGCGGAGTCCCCCGAGATCAAGGTCATCCAGCCCGGCACGATCCTCCTGCGGGCGAGCTACGACAAGACCGCCCCGCCCGCGAACCGGCCGGACCTCGCGAGCTGGTTCGTCCTCAACGACGACCCGGCGCTGCTCGGCAAGGACATCAGGGATCCCAAGCAGGCGTTCGACAACGGCACGGGCGGCTCGGGCGCGCCGACCGTCACGTTCAGCTTCACGGACAAGGGCGCCAAGCAGTTCCAGGACGTCACGCGCACGGTCGCCGACCGGGGGCAGGTGGCGCCGGGCCAGCAGGAGCAGCACTTCGCGATCGCCCTCGACCGCGACCTCAAGTCGGTGGCCACCGTCGACCCGCGTCAATTCGCGGGGACGGGGATCGACGGCAGCACGGGTGCCGAGATCAAGGGGAACTTCACGATCCCGCAGGCCCAGGATCTGGCCAACGCGATCAAGACGGGCGCCCTGCCCATCGACCTGAAGCTCATCTCGCAGTCGACCGTCTCGGCGTCCCTGGGCAAGCAGGCGCTGAACCAGGGGCTGGCGGCGGGCGCCGCGGGCTTCCTGATCGTCGTCCTCTTCCTGCTGCTGTTCTACCGCGTCCTCGGGCTCGTCGCGACGCTCGCGCTGGGCATCTACGCCGTCTACTTCTTCGCGCTGATCAAGCTCATCCCGATCACGCTGACGCTTCCGGGCATCGCGGGCCTGATCCTCACGATCGGCGTCGCGGCGGACGCGAACATCGTCATCTTCGAACGGGTCAAGGAGGAGGTACGCGCCGGGCGAGGTACGACCGCGGCCATCGCCGCGGGCTACAAGAAGGGCATCACGGCGATCATCGACGCGAACGTCGTCACGCTCATGACGGCGTTCATCCTCTTCATCCTCGCCACCGCGGGGGTCAAGGGCTTCGCGTTCACGCTGGGGATCGGCACGCTCGCGTCGCTGTTCACCGCGGTGCTGGCGACCCAGGCGGCGCTCGGAACGATGGGGCGCTCCAAGGCGATCTCCTCGAAGGCGGCGCTCGGGGTGACCGGGCGCGACCGGCGGATCACCTTCGACTTCATGGGGGCCTCGCGCTGGTTCTTCTCGGCGTCGGGCACGATCCTGCTCATCGGGGCGCTGGCCGTCGGCGGCAAGGGCCTGACCCTGGGCATCGACTTCGACTCGGGTACGCGAGTGCAGACCGCGCTCGTGAAGAAGACCAACGAGGACGGCGTGCGCGCTGTGCTCACCGACCAGGGCTTCGGCGACGCGAAGGTCCAGAAGGTCTCCAACCCGGCGCTCGGGAGCAACGCGTTCCAGCTGCGGGCGAAGATCCCGCCCGAGAAGCTCGGGTCGGTCCGGAAGGCGCTCGACCAGAAGTTCGGGATCGTCGCGGGCAAGTTCTCCTCGCAGTCCGTCGGGCCGACGTTCGGCAAGACCGTGGCGAGCTCCGCGCTCATCGCGATCATCGCCTCGCTACTGGTCATCTCGGCCTACATCGCGCTGCGCTTCGAGTGGAAGTACGCGGTGCCGGTCCTCATCGCGTTGATGCACGACCTGCTCATCACGGCGGGCGTGTACTCGCTCACCGGCCGGGAGGTGACGACGTCGACGGTCGCGGCGCTGCTGACGATCCTGGGCTTCTCGCTCTACGACACGATCATCGTGTTCGACCGGGTGCGGGAGAACGTGCCGCGGATGCCGCGGGCCGCGTTCTCGCAGATCGTCAACCGTTCGATGAGCGAGGTCATCGTCCGCTCGCTGGCGACCTCGTTCTGCACCGCGCTGCCGATCCTCGCGCTGTTCCTGTTCGGCGGCGAGACCCTCAAGGACTTCGCCTTCGCCCTCATCGTGGGGACGCTGTCCGGCGCGTACTCGTCGGTGTTCATCGCGGCTCCGGTGCTCACGCACTGGAAGGAGCGCGAGCACGTCTACCGCCAGCGGCGCCGGCGCATCGAGGCCGAGAACGACGGGGTCGTGCCCGCCTACGTGACGTCGCGCGGAGGCGCGGGGCTCGACGTGGAGCCCGTGCGCGCCGACCGCCCGCGGACCCGCATCACCACGCCGCAGGACGAGATGCTCTCCCGCGCGGAGTTCGAGGCGCTCAAGGCGGACCTGGACCCGGACGACGTCGCCGCAGCCGCGAGCCCGCCCGGCGCCCGGCGGGCGCCGCGGCCCGCGGGCATTGCGACCTCGCCGCGCCCGGCGCGGAAGCCCGACGGGGACGGCGGGAACGGCGGCGGCAAGCCCGCGCCCGACGAGCCCGAGAACGAGGGACTGGTCCCGCGCGCGCCCAAGCCGAAGAAGCCTCGCAATCGCCGCCACGGGAGGCCGCGCTAGCCATGGGCCTGCTCGCCTGGGTCATGATGGGCCTCGCCCTCTGGCACTTCACGATCTTCCTGCCCGACCGCTTCTGGGGCGGGATCGTCGGGTGCTTCCTGGGCGCGCTGGCGGGCGCGATGGTCGCCGGGTTCCTCATCAACGGCCTGACGGTGCCCGGCCGCACCGACACGCACCTGCTCACCGCGCTCGAGGCGATCCCGGGGGCGGTGATCGGGATGGCGCTGGTGTATCTCGAGGGTGTGCGGCGTGAGCGGACGGAGCCCGTGCCGGCGTAGGCGCGCTTCTCGCCCCTCGCCCCACCGCCATTCCGTCCGCGGCCGCGCGTACCGTCGGCGGCCCGCGTGAGTGCCCTCCTCGATCCCCTCGCCCCGGCCGGCCCCGCTCCGCCGCCCCCTCCCCGCCCGGCGCCGGTCCTCGACCTCGCGCCCTACCCGTTCGGCGCCGCGCGGGCACTCGAACGCGAGCTCGGCGTCTCGTCCGTCCTGGCCCAGGTCCTCGCCCGTCGCGGCCTCACCGACCCGGCCGAGGCGGGGGCCTGGCTGCGCGCCGACGAGCGCCACGACCCCCGCGAGCTCGCCGGCATGGAGGAGGCCGTCGCGCTCGTCCGGCGCCACGTCGAGACCCGGACACGGATCACCGTCCACGGCGACTACGACGTCGACGGGGTGTGCTCCACGGCGATCCTCGTCCGTGCCCTGCGCGCGCTCGGCGCCGACGTGGACTGGCACCTGCCCTCCCGGCTCGACGACGGCTACGGGCTCTCCCGGGCGACCGTCGAGCGGCTCGCCGCGCGCGGGACCCGGCTGCTGCTCACGGCCGACTGCGCGATCACCGCCGTCGAGGAGGTGGCACTCGCGCACACGCTCGGGCTCGAAGTCCTCGTCACCGACCACCACACGCCCCGGGCCGACGGCGCGCTGCCCGACGCCCCCCTGGTGCATCCCGCCCTCGGCGGCTACCCGTGCGCGGACCTGTGCGCGGCGGGCGTCGTCCACAAGCTCGTGGAGGCCCTGGGCGGGTCAGAGCTCGCCGAGGAGGACCTCGACCTCGTCGCCCTGGCCACGGTCTGCGACGTCGTGGCCCTCCGCGGCGAGAACCGCCGGCTCGTCCGCGCCGGGCTGCGGGCGATGGCCGCCGGCCGCCGCCCCGGGCTGCGGGCCCTGCTCGCGGTCGCCAAGGTCGATCCGGGCTCGCTCGACGCGTCCTCACTGGGCTTCCGCCTCGGGCCGCGGATCAACGCGGCCGGGCGCCTGCATCGGGCCGATGCGGGCGTGGAGCTACTGCTCACCCCGGACCCCGAGCGCGCGCGGGAGATCGCCCTCGAGCTCGACGCCGCCAACGGCGAGCGGCGCGCGGTCGAGCAGCGCATCCGGTGGGAGGCCGAGGCGCAGGTCGCCGCACTGGGGGACCGCGCCGCCTATGTCCTGTGGGGAGAGGACTGGCACCCCGGGGTCGTGGGGATCGTCGCCGCGCGGATCGCGGAGCGCTTCCACCGTCCGGCGGTGCTCGTCGCGCTGCCGGTGGAGGCCGCCGCCGGTCAAGCCGGTCGTCCCGAGGGCACGGGCTCGGGCCGCTCCATCCCCGCCTTCGACCTCCTCGGAGGCCTGGACGCCTGCGCCGGTCACCTCCTGCGCCACGGCGGGCATCGCGCCGCCGCGGGGCTGACCATCGCCCCCGGCGAGCTCGAGAGCTTCCGGGCGGCGTTCGAGGAACACGCCCGAGGCGTCCTCGCGCCCGAGGACCTCGTCCCCCGCCGCCGGGTGGACGCCGTGGTCCCGGGAGGGGAGCTCGGCCTCGCACTGGCGGAGGATCTCGCCCGCCTCGAGCCCTGCGGCCAGGGCAACCCGGCGCCGCTGCTCCTCCTGCCCGCGGCCCGGTGCGCGGATCCGCGGCCGATGGGGGAGGGGGGCGACCACCTGCGCTTCACGGTCGAGGCCGGCGGCGCCCGCGCCCGCGCCGTGCTCTTCCGCTGCGGCGGCGCCCTGCCCGTCGCCGCCGGCGAGCCCGCGGATCTCGTCGTCTCCCTCGAGGCGCGGGAGTGGAACGGCGCCGTGGAGCCACGCCTGCTGCTCCGCGGAGCGCACCCACCCGCGCCCGGCCCGATCGAGGTCCTCGGCGAACCGCGCGAGGAGGAGTGGCTCGCCGCCGCCCTCGCCGCCGCCTGCCACCACACCGAACCTCTCGGGCGGGATCGCGAGCGGGGGGGAGACACCGGGGCGAGCCGCCGGGAGGTCGTAGATCGTCGTGGGGTAGGTGCCGCCGGGGTCCTCGCCGACCTCGTCCGGACGGCCGAACCGGTCCTCGCCGTCGTCGCCGACGTCCCGCGCCGGTTGCCCGGGCTCGCCGCGCACCTCGGCGGATACGCGGTCTGCTCCTGGCGCACCCTCGCCGCCGACCCGTGCGCCGCCCGGCGCTTCACGCACGTCGTCGCGCTCGACCCGCCGGCGACCGCCGGCCCGTCCGTGCCCGGCCCGGGCTGGATGCACCTCGCCTGGGGCGCCGAGGAGGCCGCCTTCGCCGTCCGCGTCCACGAGGCCGATCACGACCTGCGCCCAGCGCTCGCCGAGCTGTACCGCGCGCTGCGCGCGGCGGCCGGAGGCCAGCTCCGCGGCCCTGCGCTCGTGAGCGCCCTAGCCGGCGCGGGCGCGCATCCGCGCATTCCCGGCACGGCGGGTCGCCTCGTCCGTGTCCTCGAGGAGCTCGGCCTCGCCGTCCTCGACGCGGACGGTCCCGCGCTGCGCCTCGCCGGCGACGCCCGCACCGACCTCGAGCGCTCGCCCACGGCCCGCGCCGCGCGTGAGGCGCTCGAGACCGGCCGCCGCCGCCTCGAGGCCTCGGCCGCCTAGCCGCTACGGCGCGACCTTCTCGACCATCCCGCCGCCGTCGTTGGCGACCTCGCCCGTCGGCTCCTCGGGCAGCCCGGCGGCGACGCGCAGCTTCCGGGAGATCTCGGCGATCTCCTCCGGCGCGTAGTCCGGTGCGAACGTCGCGGTCTGGGGCGGCATGTCGTGCGGCAGCGCGCCCTCGGGCGGCCCCTGCTCGACGACGAGCTCCTCGCCCGTCTCGGGGTGCGGCCCGTTCCACACCGCCGCGAGCTCCTGGTAGTCCGACGGCGAGAAGCGGTAAAGGATCTTGTGCGAGCCTGCGTCGAGGTGCGGCCGGCATTCGGGGATCCTGTCCGTCGGGATCCGGGGCGACGGGAAGAGCTTGGACATGTTCGCGCCGGTCAGGTGCTCGAGCGCCCGCGCGTAGGCGACCTGGTGCACGCCGCCGCGGACGAGCAGATAGCCCGTCAGCGCCCGTGCGGCGGGATGCTCGACCATCTCGTAGACCTTGAGCTTGTTGTTGCGGGCGTGGGTCTCGAGGAAGTAGTTGTGCGTGAGGTCCTCAACGAGGTCGCCCGAGGCGAAGACGTTGTCCCCGGTCCACGCCCGCCCGTGCGCGTCCTGGGGCAGCGCGCCGGCGCCGCCATGGATCCAGCGTTGCTTGAGATCCTCGCCCTTCATGGCCGACAACGACCCGTCCTCCGCCGTACCCGTGAGCATCCCGTTGATCGTCGCGGCCACGAGCTCGATGTGCCCGAACTCCTCGGTGGCGATGTTCGCCACGAGGTCGTAGAACGGCCGGGCGCCCTGACGGCCGCGGAAGTTGAACGACTGGAACGTGTAGTTCATGAACGTCGACATCTCGCCGTAGCGACCGCCCATGAGCTCCTGCACGGCGGCGGCGCCGGCGGGATCGGGGTCGGAGGGCGGGGGCAGCTCGGTGCCGATGCGTTCGATGCGGAGGATCATGTGAGTCATATGCCCCCTCCGCGCCGGCGGCTCACCTAGACTTGACGAGGAGCTCGTCATGCTCGACGACCGCGAGACCCTCACCGCCCAGCGCCGCCCCGTCGACGTCGTCGAGCAGCCCGACGCGCACGCGTCGCGCCGCCGGGACGACCTCTCGGCCAGCCAGCAGCGGCTGCTGTCGGATCTCTTCGCGGTCATCGAGGAGCACTCGGAGGGCACCGCCGGCGAAGCCGGTGGTCTGAGCGTCACTCCCATCGACCGCGCGGCCGTCGAGCGCGCCTTCGTCTACGCCTGCCACCACCACGCCGACCAGAAGCGCAAGTCCGGGGAGGAGTTCGTCTCCCATCCCGTCGGCGTCGCGAAGATCTGCGCGGGCATGCGGCTCGACACCGCGACCCTGTGCGCCGCGCTGCTGCACGACACCGTCGAGGACACCGCCGCCTCGCTGCCCGACCTCGAGGCCGACTTCTCCGAGGAGGTCGCCGGCCTCGTCGACGGGGTCACGAAGCTCACCGGCCTCACCTTTCAGTCAAGAGATGAAGCTCAAGCGGAGAACTACCGGAAGATGATGGTCGCGATGGCCTCGGACATCCGGGTCATCCTCATCAAGCTCGCCGACCGCCTCCACAACATGCGCACGCTCGGCGCCATGCCGAAGCAGAAGCAAATAGAAAAGGCGAAGGAGACGCTGGACATCTACGCGCCGATCGCGCACCGGCTCGGCATCCACGCGATCAAGTGGGAGCTCGAGGACCTCGCCTTCGCGACGCTGCACCCGCGCAAGTACGCGGAGATCAAGCAGCTCGTCAACCAGCAGCGCGAGGAGCGCGAGACCTACGTCGACCAGGCCGGGCGCTACCTGGCCAAGGAGCTCGACGCGCTCGGGATCGAGGCCGAGATCTCCGGCCGCGCCAAGCACTTCTACTCCATCTACTCGAAGATGACCCGCAAGGGGCGGGAGTTCAACGAGATCTACGACCTCACGGCGATGCGCGTGCAGGTCGGCTCCGTGAAGGACTGCTACGGCGCGGTCGGCGTCATCCACTCGCTGTGGAAGCCGCTGCCCGGCCGCTTCAAGGACTTCATCGCGATGCCGAAGTTCAACATGTACCAGTCGCTGCACACCACGGTGGTGGGGCCCGAGGGGCGGCCGCTGGAGATCCAGATCCGCACCCGCGACATGCAGCACATGGCGGAGTTCGGCATCGCCGCGCACTGGCTCTACAAGGAGGGCGCCCAGTCGCGCGACGGGGAGCTCGGCTGGCTCAAGCGCCTGCTCGACTGGCAGCAGGAGGAGTCAGACCCCCGGGAGTTCATGGAGGCGCTCAAGGTCGACCTCTTCGAGGACGAGGTCTTCGTGTTCACCCCGAAGGGGGAGGTGAAGTCCCTCGCCGCAGGCGCGACGCCGCTCGACTTCGCCTACGAGGTCCACACGGACGTCGGTCACCGCTGCGTGGGGGCGAAGGTCAACGGGAAGATCGTCCCGCTGTCCTACGAGCTGCGCTCCGGGGACATCGTCGAGGTCCTGACCTCCAAGCGCGAGCGCGGTCCGTCGCGCGACTGGCTCGCGCTCGTGAAGACCACCCGGGCGCGCAACAAGATCAAGCAGTGGTTCAAGACCGAGTCGCGCAAGGACACCGAGCACGCCGGTCGCGAGCAGCTGCAGGACCACCTGAAGAAGCAGGGCCTGCCCGCGCAGAAGATCGTCGGCTCCCCGCTGCTGGCCGACGTCATCCGCGAGATGGGCTTCCGCAAGGCCGACGAGTTCTACGTGGCGCTGGGTGGGGCGAAGATCTCGCCGAAGGTCGTCGTCAACAAGGTCATGCAGCGCCTCAAGCAGGGCGAGGCGGCCGCGGGCGACCAGACCGCGGCGGACGAGCTCGTCACCGGCACCAAGCTCCAGGAGCGCCCGACCCGCGGCTCGACCGAGTTCGGGATCGCGGTGGAGGGCGTGGACGACGTCCCGATCCGCCTGGCCAAGTGCTGCCGACCGGTCCCCGGCGACACGATCGTCGGCTACGTCTCCCTCGGCCGCGGTATCACCGTCCACCGCGAGGACTGCCGCAACGTCGTCGCCCTGCGCAAGGACCCGGCGCGGTTCGTCGGCGTGGGCTGGGAGGGCGACGCCGAGACCGCGTTCCGCGTCGAGCTCCAGGTCGACGGCTGGGATCGCCACCGCCTGCTCGAGGATCTCTCGCGGACGTTCGCCGAGGCGGGCATCAACATCGTCGAGGCGCGCTGCATCGTCTCGCACCCGATGGTCAAGAACCGCTTCGTCGTCGAGGTCGGCGACGCCCGCACGATCGACGCCACGATCTCCCGCCTGCGCCAGATCGACGCGGTCTTCGACGCCTACCGCGTCACGCCGACGGGCGGCTGAATCCCGCCGCCCTCCGGCGCGGCACCGCGGTGACCGCTAGGCAAGTCCGAGATGCGCGGCGGCGGCGCGCACGACCTCGTCGCCGGCCATGAGCTCCGCGACGCCCCGCACGGTCAGCGCGGCGAGGGCGCGGTCGAACACCGTGACGTGGATCCAGCTCGCCTCGAGCGTCGACCACCAGCGCAGACCCGCCGCATCGGGATGACGCTCGAATCCCTGCCGTGCGTACGCCTGGGTGACCGGGCGCCGGCTCGTCGCGACGATCGAGGGCCGCAGCGCCTCGGCGGCCAGCACGGCGGGATCGTCGAGGTCGATGAGCAGGGCGTCGGCATCGAGGACGAGCTCGGCGAGCGCGAGCTGCCGCCCTGCGCGGACGAGCAGCTCGGCGCCCAGTCCGCCGGTGCCGCGGAACGGCGCGAGGGTCTCGGCCACCGCCGCCACCGCATCCTCGGTCAGGTAGAGGCACCCGTAGCGCTCGGGGGCGTCATGCCGGCCCGTGCCCTGGAATGCGCGGGGCACCCACAACGCCCCGCCCGGCTGGTCGGGAGCTGCCGACGGGTCCCAGGGCAGGACCCGCCACAGCCTCACGCGAAGCTGCCGGCCCGCTCGCTCGCGAGGGCGGCGAGGACCTCGTGCGCCTGGCCGCGGCGGATGAGATCGAGTGGGCGCCGGTCGCCCAGGCTCGGGTTGAGCCCGAGCAGCCAGCGCTCGGCCGCTGCCGTCGTATACAGGCGCAGGAGGTCGGCCATCACGAGCTCGAGGAGGTCGACCCGTCCCGCGTTGACATCGTCGATCCCCTGGCCCCGGCGCCACCGGGTCACCTGGGCGGGGCTGACGCCGAGGAGCTCCGCCAGTCGGCGCTGGGAACCGAAGTCGCGGCTCAGCGCCGTCACCTTGTCGGCCGTGGCCACGGGCACGTTCTGAGCCTAGCGCAACACTGGGTGTTGCGGAGAGACAAACGTCCGGCGCGTCAGGAGACGACCGTGAGCGCGCGCTGGGCGACGAAGAAGCGGGCCTCGGCGCGCTCGCCGATGTAGTCGCCGTCGACCTGGACCGGCACGGGCGCCCCATCCTGCGCTCGCACCACGACCTCGTCCGGCGTCAGGAAGGACGCGACCTGCCGGTGCTTCACGATCCGCGCGCCGTGGGCGAACGCGCGGACGAGGATCGTGGGCATGTCGACAGGATTGGCCCGCTCGAGCACGACGCCCGCGAGCAGCCCGTTGTCGAGCTCGGCGCCCTCGGCGATCTCGATCGGCCGCGTGTTGAAGTAGGTGTAGGGGTGCGAGCGCTGGACGACCGCCAGCACGCCCTCGTGCTCGACCCCCCCCGCGGAGACGGCGAGCCGCGGGGGATGCAGCAGGTAGCGCCGCGAGAAGGTCGACAGCGCCGCCCACGTGAAGTACCACTCGCCCAGGCGCACCTTGAGCCGCGGGTGGGCGTCGACCCGCTCGACCACGCGCGCGTCGAGGCCGACGCCCGCGGAGAAGGCGAAGGCGCGCTCGTTGACCATCCCGAGGTCGATTCGCCGCGGGGCCCACACGTCGGCCACCCGCAGCAGGTGCTCGGTGGCGTCCACGACGTCGTTCGGGATCCCGAGCATCCGGCAGAAGACGTTCGTCCGCCCCCCGGGCAGACAGGTGAAGGCGGTCTCCGAGCCCACGAGCCCGTTGATCGCCTCGTTCACCGTCCCGTCCCCGCCGAAGGCGACGACGAGGTCGTAGCCCTCGTGGGCGGCCTCCCGGCAGAGCTCGGTGGCGTGGTCCCTGGCCTGGGTGTCCACCGCGTCGACCTCGTAGCGGCCCTGGAGGGCGTAGACCACGAGGTGCTTGAGCCGGTCGGAGACCGTGCTCGCGTACGGGTTGACGATGACGAGCGCCCGTCGCGACGGCGTCGAGCGCTCCATGGCATCGCCGAGGCGCTCGAGCGCGTCGGGGGAGGTCGCGGTCACGCCCACGAAGGCCAGAGACACCGGCGGATGCGGGCAGTTACCCTGCCGCTCCCGATTCGTCGTGACCCGCGAGGCCTCCGCGACGCGGGCGAGCGTGTCCTACTCTCATCACCATGCTCCGGACATCGCTCGTCGCGCTCGCCGCTCTGCTCAGCTTGGTCTCCGTCGTGCCCGTGGCAGGCGCGAAGACGACGAAGACGAGATACACGAAGTCCGTCGCGCTCAAGGCCGCGTGCCCGATCTTCGAGAACTACCCGAAGACCGGCGTCCCCGCCCGGGCCTGGACGAAGACGCCCGGCTCGGGCCGCGTCGGCCTGCGCTACAACGTCAACTCCCACTACGTCCTCGTCCTGGACTACGCCCGCGGGGATGCGCATCCGAAGGTCAATCCTCACTGGGGCTTCCTTGACCGCGGCTGCCTCAAGGCGCAGCTCGACAAGCCCAGCCTGGTGGGCGTCGGCGGAGACGGGAAGGACAAGGCCGTCGACTTCCGCCCGCATCCGCTCCACACGATCGGAGCCCGCACCGCCCTCGGCCCCGCGACGTTGCGCAGCGGCCCGAGGAGCTTCGTCACCGGGAACCTCGAGAAAGGCGACGTCTTCCGGATCAGCGGGCGGTGCAGCGGCCGCAGGTCGAAGTCGTTCGTCTTCGGCTACGCGCGGGTGGCCAAGCGCTGGGGGTGGGTCCAGTCGGCCAACCTGCGCGGCGACCCCTGCGCGCCGTAGTGCCGCCGGCTAGAGCCAGCCGCGGCGCTTGAAGAAGGCGACCATCCCCACCAGCAGCACGACCATCAGGGCGATGACGACCCAGAACCCACCGATCTGCTGCTCGCCCGGCACGCGCGTGTTCATCCCGAAGATCGACGCCAGCAGCGTCAGGGGCAGGAAGATCACCGACAGCACGGTGAGGAACCGCAGCACGTCGTTGAGCTGGTGGGAGATCACCGACTCGTTCGTGGCCTCGAGCGCCTCGACGGTCTCCTTGTAGCCCTCGAGCATCTGCCAGATGCGCTCCGAGGCGTCGTTCAGGTCATCGAAGTAGAGGTCGAGCTCGGCCGGCAGGTAGCGGTTCTTCGTCCGCTCGAGGTCTCCGAACACCGCGCGCTGGGGCCGGACGATCTTGCGGAAGTTGATGATCTCCTGCTTGACGTTGGAGATGTCGCGGACCGCCTCGCGCGACTCCTCCTCCTGGAAGATCGCCGTCTCGATCGCCTCGAGCTTGCCGCCCATCTTGCGCAGCATGGGAAAGCCCGCGTCGACGCAGTCGTCGAGGATCTTGTAGAGGAGGTACCCCGAGCCCTTGGAGAACAGGGCGTCGCGGGCCTCCTCGTTGCCGCGGCAGCGCTCGAACAGGTACTCCACGGGCTGGAGCGGCTCGTTGGGCAGCGTGACGACGAAGTCCGGCCCGAGGAAGACGTCGAGCTCCGCGGCGTTCAGGCGACCGACCTTCGCGTCGTAGCGCGGGAAGTGCAGGACGATGAACAGGTACTCGGGGTACTCGTCGATCTTCGGGCGCTGGTTGCGCGAGAAGACGTCCTCGTAGTCCAGCGGATGGAAGTCGAAGTGCTCCTCGAGCCAGGCGCGGTCGGTCTGTCGCGGGCGCTCGATGTGCACCCAGCGCAGGCCGGGCGCCTCGATCAGCTCGACGCGGGAGGTCTCGGCTTCAGGCGGGGCGGCGGCGGAAAGGCGCGACCGACCCGCCCGGCCGAAGCGGGGCCGGGGGAGGTTCGGCATGGGGACTTCGCGGCTCGTCCGTACGCATGACGTCGCAGATGGTACCTTGTGGACCACATAGCAGCACGCATGCAGAGGGGTGGAGGGACTGGCCCGATGAAACCCCGGCAACCCTCCCGTCGTTCGCGACGGGAACGGTGCCAACTCCAGCAGGTAGCCAACGAGCAGCCTGGGACATGTGGATCGGGGTGCGAGCCTCCGTCCTTCAGTACCCGGCGGAGGAGCGAGATGCCCCCCCAGAACCTTCAGTGCAGAGAGTGTCGGACCCCCTACCCGCTCGAGGCGCGGTACGTCTGCGAGGAGTGCTTCGGGCCGCTCGAGGTCGTCTACGCCCCGTGGGAGGGAACCGACTTGGAGGGCCTGCGCCGGCGTATCCAGGCGGGTCCGCTGAACATCTGGCGCTACCGGGACTTCCTCCCGCTCGCCGAGCCGCCGCGGACGGGGATCGCCCCGGGCTTCACGCCGCTCGTCAAGGCCGACCGGCTCGCCGCGCAGCTCGGGCTGCGCGAGGTGTGGGTGAAGAACGACGCGGCGAACCCCACGCACTCGTTCAAGGACCGCGTCGTCGCCGTCGCGCTCGCCCGCGCCCGCGAGCTCGGCTTCGACACCATCGCCTGCGCCTCGACGGGCAACCTCGCCAACGCCGTGGCCGCCCACGCCGCCGCCGCCGGCCTGCAGTCCTTCGTGTTCATCCCCGCCGACCTCGAGGCACCCAAGATCCTCGCCACCGGCGTGTACGGGGGCGGGGTCGTCGCCGTGCGCGGGAACTACGACGACGTCAACCGGCTCTGCACGGAGGTCTCGGCGGAGCAGCCCTGGGCCTTCGTGAACGTGAACATGCGGCCCTACTACGCCGAGGGCTCGAAGACGCTCGCCTACGAGACCGCGGAGCAGCTCGGCTGGGAGCTCCCCGACCGGGTCGTGGCGCCGGTGGCGTCGGGCTCGCTGTTCACGAAGATCGCACGGGGCTTCGAGGAGTGGATCGACCTCGGGCTCGTCCGCGGCGAGGTGCCGACCATGAACGGCGCCCAGGCCGCGGGCTGCTCGCCGGTCGCCCAGGCCTTCGCCGATGGGCAGGACGTCTGCCGCCCGGTCAAGCCGGACACCATCGCGAAGTCCCTGGCCATCGGGAACCCGGCCGACGGGCCCTACGCGCTCGACCGCGCCCGCCGGACGGGCGGTGGGATCGACTCGGTGACCGACGACGAGATCCGGGCGGGCATCCGGCTCCTGGCCCAGACGACCGGCATCTTCACGGAGACCGCCGGCGGCGTGACCACGGCGGTGCTCGCCAAGCTCGCCGAGCGGGGGGACATCGACCCGGATGAGCGCGTGGTGCTCTACAACACCGGCGAGGGATTGAAGACGATCGACTGCGTGCGCGGGACGTTCGAGCTCACGGAGATCGGTGCGTCCTACGACGAGTTCGCGACGGCGCACGAGGGGGTTCTGGCGTGAGCGAGGTCCTGGTGAGGATCCCCGCCCAGCTCCGCGCGGCCACCGGCGGCGCGGCCGAGGCCCGCGTGGAGGGCGGCACGGTCGGCGAGGTCCTCGATGCCCTGTACGACCGCTTCGACGGCCTCCGCGACCGGGTGGCCGACGGCAACGGGCTGCGCCGCTTCGTGAACGTCTATCTCGGCGGGGAGGACATCCGCTTCCTCGCCGGGCTCGACACGGAGGTCGGCGACGACGACGAGGTCACGATCCTTCCCGCCGTGGCCGGAGGCTGAGGGTCAGGTCCCCCGTGGGTCGGTTCCGATGAGGAGGGGCATGCGGCGCGCGCTGCCCCTCGCCCTGGCCTTCGCGGCCCTCGCTCCCGCCGGCGCGGACGCACGGCCCGTCGTGACCTCCGCGTCGTGCTCGCCCTGCGTCGGAGGCGGCAGGGTGACGGTGGCCGGGCGCGGGTTCGTCACGGGCGCCCGCCTGCTCTTCGCGGGGGACACGCGCACGCTGCGCGACGACCGCTCCGCCCCGGCGCGGGTCCTCTCGAGCGGGTCGCTGCGGGGGGTCGTGCCGGCCGGCGCGACGCGCGGGCCCGTCGCCGTACGCGTGGGCGGCCGCCTGTCCAACGGCTCGCGGCCGCTCGCGCTCGCGGGCGTGGCCGCGGTGGCGTCTCTCCGGGTGCCGACGGCCTTCGCCGGGGCGGGCATGTGGGTGTGGGAGCTTTCGCGCTCGGCGTCGAGCGCCCGGGCCCTCGTCGCGCGCGCCCGCCGGACGGGGCTCTCCGTGGTCTACGTCAAGGGCGCCGACGGGCGGAGCGTCTGGGGTCAGCTCACCCCGGTCCTCGTCAAGACCCTCCACGCCGCGGGGATCCGCGTGTGCGCCTGGCAGTACACCTACGGGACGCGGCCCGAGTCCGAGGCGGCCGCCGGCGTGGCCTCCGTGCGGGCCTCGGGCGCCGACTGCTTCGTCATCGACGCCGAGGTGGAGTACGAGGGCCACTACGCGGCCGCCGACCGTTACGTCCGCGCCTTGCGGGCGGGGCTGGGGACGCGCTTCCCGGTGGGGGTCGCGGGCTGGCCCTACGCCGACTACCACCCGGCCTACCCGCTCTCGGTGTTCCTGGGGCCCGGCGGCGCCGAGGCGAGCCTGCCCCAGGTCTACTGGCGGACGATCGGGGTGCCGGTCGACACCGCCCTGGCCCACACCTGGGCCTCGAACCTCCCCTACGGCCGCGCGCTCTACCCGCTCGGCCAGACCTCGGGCTCGCCGCCGGCGGTCGAGCTCGACCGCTTCCGCGGTCTCACCGCCCGCTGGGGCGCGCCCGGGGCGAGCTGGTGGAGCTGGCAGGCGACCCTCGAGCCCTCCTGGCGCGAGCTCTCGGATCCTGCGGGCCTCGCCCAGGGCGTGGCCCCGGCCCCGCGCGCGATCGGGCGGGGGGCGAAGGGCGACGTGGTCGTCTGGCTCCAGGAGCATCTGCGCCGCACGGCGCCCCGTCTCGCTCTCACCGGGTACTTCGGAAGCCAGACCCAGAGCGCCCTGCGCGCCTTCCAGCGTGCCCGCGCCCTCCCCGCCACCGGTGTGACCGACCCGGCCACCTGGGCCGCGGTGGACGCCGTGCGGCCGGTCGTCCCCGCCTGGGGCTCGAAGCTCCGCGCGCTCACGGCGCACGCGCCCGCCTCCGCTCGCCTTCGGTCCGTGCGCAGGGAGATCCCCGCGCTCGGCCGCGGACGCTGACGCGGGGTCTGCCGCCCCTCCGGCGTCTACGGTCTCGGGGCGAGAGGCCATGAGCGCGCGCGCCCCGCACCTGCCCTACCGCCCGGGGATCGACGGTCTGCGGACCGTCGCGGTCCTGGCGGTCCTGCTCTACCACGCCGAAGTGGGCTGGGCGGCGGGTGGGTTCCTCGGGGTCGACGTCTTCCTCGTCATCTCGGGCTACCTGATCACATCGCTGCTGTTGGCCGAGCACGCGCGGACGGGGCGGCTGGACTTCAGGCGCTTCTGGCGGCGACGCGCGCGGCGCCTGCTGCCCGCGGTCTTCGTGCTCATCGCGGTCTGCCTGGTCTTCGCGGGGATCTTTGCGCGCGGCGATGTCGCCCGGCTGCGCGGCGACGCGCTCGCATCGGTGCTCTACGTCCAGAACTGGCACCTCGTGCTCGCCCACCAGTCCTACTTCGAGATCTTCGCGCGCCCGTCGCTGTTGCGCCACCTGTGGTCCCTGGCCGTGGAGGAGCAGTTCTACCTCCTGTGGCCGCCACTGTTCGCCCTCGGGCTGCGCGCGCTCGGGCGCCGGCGCCTCGCGCTCGGGGTGGGGATCGCGGGGCTGGTCTCCGTCGTGCTCATGGCGGCGCTCTTCCACTCCGGGAAGGATCCCTCCCGGGTCTACTACGGAACCGACACCCGGGCGATCGGGCTGCTGGTGGGGGTCGGCCTCGCCTTTGTCTGGCACCCGTCGCGCCTGCGCGGGCCGGGCGGCCGGAACGCCGGGCCGGTGCTCGACGTCGTGGGGGTGATCGCGCTCGCGGTCCTGCTCGTGCTGCTCTCGCGGGTCCAGGACTTCAGCTCCGGGCTCTATCGCGGAGGGTTTGCCGGGGTCACGGTGGTGACCGCCGTGCTGCTCGCGGTGCTCGCGCACCCCGCCGCGCGGCTGGGGCGCTGGCTCGGCGCCGCGCCGCTGCGCTGGCTCGGGCTGCGCTCCTACGGCATCTACCTCTGGCACTGGCCGGTGATCGCGATGACCCGGCCCGGGCTCGACGTGCACGTGACGAAGTGGGTGCTCGTGCCGCTCCAGGCCGCCGCCGCGGTGGGGCTCGCGGCGGCGTCCTACCGCTGGGTGGAGATGCCCGTCCGGCGTGGAACGGCGCTGCCCTGGCTGCGGAGCGTGCTCGCCCGCGCGCGTCCGCGCCAGCGGCTCGGTTTCGCCGGGGCGGCGGCGGCGGCGACCGTCGGGGTGCTCGCGCTCATCGCCACCGCGCCCGCGCCTCCGGGTGGGCAGGCCCAGGCGCTCGTCACCCACCCGGCGCGGGCCAAGCTCGCCCGCCCGGCCGCGCCCGGGGAGCGCGGCGTGAGCGGCCCGGTGCGGCGCGGCCCCGTCCTCGCGGTGGGCGAGTCGGTGATGCTGCGTGCCGCACCCGCGCTCCAGGCGGTGATCGGCAACCGGATCGCGGTGGACGCGTCGGTCGCGCGCCAGGCGTCGGACATCATCGGGGTGCTCCAGGGCTACCGTGCCGGGAAGGGCGGGCTGCCGGGCGGGGTGGTCGTGCAGGTGGGCGACAACGGGCCGATCGAATCAGACCAGGTGCCCCCGCTCCGGGCCGCGCTCGCGGGCGTCCGGCGCGTCGTGTTCGTCACGGTCCGCGTGCCCCGGCGCTGGCAGGACCCGAACAACGAGCTCATCCGCGCGCTGGTCCAGGGCTGGCCCCAGGCCCGTATCGCCGACTGGAACGCGGTCACCGCCACCCGCGGCGACCTGCTCGAAGACGGGATCCACCCCGACCCGGAGGGGACGGCCCTCTACGCCCAGGTGATCGAGCGGGCGCTCGTGGCGCCCTGAGACGCGCCCGACAGGATTCGAACCTGTGGCCTTCCGCTCCGGAGGCGGACGCTCTATCCACTGAGCTACGGGCGCCGATGAGGAGCGGAGCTTACCGGCGGAGGAGGGGCCGGCGTCGTGCCGGCCCCCCCGACGTAGTCGACGTTCTGCAGCCGCGGCCCCTGGCCGGAGTAGGCCTGGACGCCCTCGTTCTCGAGCGCGAACGCCGTGGCCAGGAACTTCTTCGACCCGTGGTTCGTGCCCCGGAAGTTGAACTTCGGGCTCTTGACGGCGTTGCGTCCGAGCGCGCCCTTGAGGAACTTCACGTGCGCCGCCTCGTCGGTGGCGAGCTTCAGGGTGAGCCGCTTCGCGGTCCCCTTCGTCCCCGACGTGCGGACGGCCTCCTTGTAGAACGCCGCCTCGAGGTACTCGAGCGTGAGGGCGAAGTTCAGGATCGCGATGTCCTGGCTCTTGCTCTTGGCCGAGGCGAGAGCGGGCAGGGCGCCGAGCCCGGCCGAGCCGGCGACAATGGAACCGCCGAAGACGCCGGCCTTGCGCAGGAAAGCCGCCCGGGTCGAGGGATCGACGCGCTCCGCGGACGGGGGATTTGATGCTGCTTCAGGTCCCCGGCGTCTTCGCTTTCGGGGGGCCGACCAGATCATTTGCGTGATGCGCCTCGGCGTCATCTCTGACACGCATCTGCCCCGGGGGGATCGCCAACTGCCCGCCCGGTGCCGGGCCGAGCTCGACGGGGCTGACCTGATCCTCCACGCGGGTGACATCGCCACGCTGGCCGTCCTGCGGGCGGTCGAGCGGTACGGCGCGGTCGTCGCCGTGGCGGGCAACGTCGACGACGAGGAGGTCCGCGCGGTCCTGCCCTCGGAGCGGGTCGTGGAGGCCGGTGGCGCGCGGATCGGCCTGGTCCACGATGCGGGCCCGGCGAAGGGACGGCTGGCGCGGATGCGCCGCCGCTTCGGGGAGACGGATGCCGTGGTCTTCGGGCACTCCCACATCCCACTGCTCGAGGCCGACGCAGACGGGTTCCAGATCTTCAACCCCGGCTCACCCACGGACCGTCGCCGCCAGCCCCGCCGCACGATGGGGCTCGCCCGCGTGGAAGCGGGGCGGGTGGCCTTTGAGCTCCTCGCCCTCGACTAGGCTCGCTCACAGTCGCCGCAACCCTTCGCGTCATCACCAGTGGATCTCAGTGTCTTCTTCGCCGGCACGGCCGGCTCCGTGCCCGCCGCGCGCCGCGGGCTCCCCGCGCTGCTCCTGCGCCGGGGAGGCCACCGCGTGCTCTTCGACTGTGGCGAGGGCACCCAGCGCCAGCTCCTGCGCTCCGTCGGGCTGGCCGACCTCGACGACGTCTTCATCACCCACTTCCACGTCGACCACTGGCTCGGACTGCCCGGGATGCTCAAGACGTTCGACCTGCGCGACCGCGACCGGCCGCTCACCGTCCACGGGCCGCCCGGGCTGCGCGAACTGCTCTCCTCTGCGCGCATCACCTTCGGGCGGCTGCGCTTCGAGCTGCGCATCGTCGAGCTCGAGCCCTGGGAGTCCGTGCAGCGCGACGACTTCGAGATCGCGGCCGTCCCGGTGGACCACGGCGCGCGCGCCTACGGCTACGCGATGGTCGAGGCGCGGCGACCGGGCCGCTTCGATGCCGGCCGTGCGCGCGAGCTCGGTGTCCGCGAGGGTCCGGACTTCGGGCGCTTGCAGCGGGGGGAGGCCGTGGGGGAAGTCACTCCCGATCAGGTGCTGGGCGCGCCGCGGGCCGGGCGGAAGGTCGTCGTCTCCGGGGACACCGCGCCGTGTGAGGCGATGGCGCTGGCCGCGCAGGGAGCCGACCTGCTCGTCCACGAGGCGACCTTCGCCGAGAGCGAGGCCGACCGCGCGGCGCAGACCCGGCACTCCACCGCCGCGCAGGCCGCGCGGCTGGCACTGGACGCCGAGGTCGGGGTGCTCGCCCTCGTGCACATCTCCACCCGCTACTTCGGTCGGGAGATCCGCGAGGAGGCACGGACCGTCTTCGCCCGCACGGAGGTCCCGCGCGACTTCGACGCCGTCGAGGTCCCGCTGCCCGAGCGTGGCGAGCCCACCCTCGTGCGCTGGGACGAGCGCCCGCGGGAGCCCGCCCCCGCATGAGCGACGGGCCGGGCTGGCTCGGGGTGGCGCTCGGGACGGCGGCGGGGCTCCTCGCCGGGATCCTGCTCGTGGTGGTCATCGGAGGAGCGCGCGACCGCTCCACGCGGACCGTCACGGCGCCCGCCCCGCGGACGACGGGCGCGTCGCCGGGCGGGCGCGTGATCACCACCACGGCCGTTCCCGACGTCCTCGGCACCCGCCTCGACGTCGCCAAGCAGCGCGTCCGCCGCGCGGGGTTCGACGTCTCGGTCTCGGGCGGCGGGGTGCTCGGCGTGGTCGACGACACGAACTGGCAGGTCGTCGCCCAGGACCCGCCCGGGGGCAACACGCTCGAGCGCGGATCCACGATCACCGTCGACATCGAGCGCGGGTGACGGACCAGCTCCGTTAGCTGGATTTACACGAACCTGTAGTAGGTTTAACGGCAAGCCGGTCGGCGTGGGAGGAGGCCAGAGACCGGGAGAGCCGACCAGGAGGTTGCCCAGTGAGTCAGGCGCCCGAGAGCACCGCGTCGAGGTACGAGATCTCGTTTCCCGACGACGACGCCGCTCAGGACCAGGAGGTTTGTGACGTCGTCATCGACGGGGAGCGTCGCCGTCTGCGCTTCCACGACTACGCCGACATCTACGGGGAGCCCGGGCTCTACGAACAGCTCTTCTACGCCGAGCTCGAGTGCGCCTCGCCGCCCACCGTGGTCGGCCTGCTCGCCGGCGGTCTCCAAGCGGAGGCGGAGCTGATGGAGGACCTGCGCGTGCTCGACATCGGCGCCGGGAACGGCATGGTCGGCGAGGAGCTTCGCGCGCTCGGGGCCGATCAGGTGCTTGGCGTGGACATCATCGAGGCCGCTGCCGAGGCAGCGGAGCGAGATCGTCCCGACGCCTATGACGACTACCTCGTGGCCGACCTCACGGCGCTGGGCGCCGAGGAACGCCGGGCGCTCGAGGCCTTCCGTCCCAACTGCCTGATGTCGGTCGCCGCCCTCGGCTTCGGCGACATCCCCGTCCACGCGTTCACGGCGGCGTTCGGCCTGCTCGAGGACGAGGGGTGGGTCGCCTTCTGCATCAAGGAGGACTTCCTCGCCGACGGCGACGGCTCGGGCTTCGCGCGGCTCATGGCGCGCGCACTGGAGGAGGGCTCCCTCGTCGAGGTCGCCCGCCAGCGCTACCGCCACCGCCTCTCGGCCACGGGCCGGCCCCTGCACTACGTGGCGCTCGTCGCGCGCCGCCGCGGGCCGATCCCCGAGAGCTGGGCCACCGCGGCGGCCTGACGCCCCCGTCGACCGCCGCCCTTCACCAGATCAGGAGCCTGCCGCCCCGCCCCGCCGCCGCACCCCCTGGTACGGTCCGTGACCGCAACTGCCCGCCCCTTTAACCCGGTCCCGAGAGGCCAGGAAGGAGCAGATGAACGCCGGATCCGAGCGGGTCGTCCTCGACCGGGACGACATGCGCCGCAGCCTCGTGCGGATCGCGCACGAGATCGTCGAGAAGAACCCCGAGCGAGACCTCGCGATCGTCGGCATCCACCGGCGTGGGGCGGTCCTCGCCCGGCGCCTCCGGGCGCTCGTCGAGGAGCTCCGGGCGGATGGGACCATCCCCCTCGGCGACATCGACATCGCCTTCTACCGCGACGACATCGGCTCGCGGCCCGAGGCGCCGCTCGTGCACGCCTCGCACCTCGACTTCGCCCTCGACGGCCGCACCGTGGTGCTCGTCGACGACGTCCTCTTCACCGGGCGCACGGTCCGGGCGGGCATCGAGGCGATCTTCGACCACGGCCGCCCGGCCCGCGTCCAGCTCGCCGTCCTCGCCGACCGCGGCCACCGCGAGCTGCCCATCCGTCCCGACTACGTGGGCAAGAACCTCCCCACGGCGCCCCACCAGCGGGTGAACGTCCGCGTGGACGAGATCGACGGCACGGAGGAGGTCGCCCTGTCATGAGGAACCTGCTGTCGATCGAGGACGTCACGCGGAGCGACATCGAGCGGATCCTCGACCGCGCCGGCTCCTTCGAGGAGGTCGCGGGCCGCGAGATAAAGAAGGTCCCCGCGCTGCGCGGACGGACCATCGTGCTGCTGTTCTACGAGGCGAGCACCCGCACCCAGTCCTCGTTCGACCTCGCGGCCAAGCGCCTCTCGGCCGACGTGGTCACCGTGAAATCCGTGGGCTCGAGCGTGGAGAAGGGCGAGTCGCTCAAGGACACGATCCAGACGCTCTCGGCCTACGCGCCCGCGGCGATCGTGATCCGCTCGCCCCACGTGGGCGCGGCCGACCTCGTGGCCCGCTGGAGTCCGGCCGCGGTCGTCAACGCCGGCGACGGCAAGCACGAGCACCCCACCCAGGCGCTGCTCGACGTGCACACGCTGCGCCGGCGCTTCGGCTCGCTCGACGGGCTGAAGATCTCCATCGTCGGGGACGTCCTGCACTCCCGGGTGGCGCGCTCGAACATCCTCGCCTTTCGAAAACTGGGCGCCGAGGTCACGCTCGCGGGCCCGCCGCCGCTCATCCCCCGCGGGATCGAGTCGCTCGGCTGCGCAGTGGAGACCGACCTGCACAACCTCCGGGAGGCCGACGTCGTCTACGCGCTGCGCATGCAGCACGAGCGGATGCGCCAGGCCTTCGTGCCCTCCCTGCGCGAGTACGCCCAGCGCTACCAGATCTCCGCCGCGCGCCTGCGCCCCGGGCAGGTCCTCATGCACCCGGGCCCGGTGAACCGCGGGGTGGAGCTCGCGGCGGAGGTCATCGACGGGCCCCAGGCCGTCATCACCGACCAGGTCGCGGCCGGGGTGGTGGTGCGGATGGCGGTCCTCTTCGAGCTGCTCGCCGCCGCCGGTGGCGGGCCGGGCGGCGAGGGGGAGGGGCCGGGGGAGGAGCGCCTCGAGGCGGCGGCGCCCGCGGGAGGCGTGGGCCGGTGAGGCGCCTGTTCTGCGTCGAGCGCCCGGGCGCGGAGCTGCTCATCCGCGGCGCCCACGTCCTCGACCCGCGCGAGGGGATCGACGCGCGGCTCGACGTCCTCGTGTGCGGCGGGGAGATCGCCGCGCTCGGCGAGGAGCTGGAGGCGTCCGACGGGGTCGAGGTCCTCGAGGCGGGCGGCCGGCACGTACTGCCCGCCTTCGTCGATCCCCACGTCCACCTGCGGACACCGGGACAGGAGTACAAGGAGGATCTCGCCTCGGGTACGGCGGCCGCCGCGGCCGGCGGCTACTGCGCGGTCGTGGCCATGCCCAACACCGATCCGACGGTCGACGACCCGTCGGTCCTGCGCGCGGTCTGCGAGCGGGCGCGCCGCGAGGCCCTCGTCCCCGTCGGCTTCCTCGCGGCCATCACCCGCGGCCTGCGCGGCGACGAGCTCACGGAGATGGCGGCGCTGCGCGACGAGGGCGCCCTGGGCTTCACCGACGACGGCAAGCCGGTGGTCGCCGCCGGGATGCTCCGCCGCGCGCTGTCCTACCAGCGCCTCGCGGGCGGCGTGCTCGCGCTGCACGAGGAGGATCCCTCGCTCTCGGCCGACGGCGTCATGCACGAGGGCGAGGTCTCCGCGCTGCTCGGGATGGCCGGCATCCCGTCGGTCTCGGAGTCGACCTGCATCGCACGCGACGCCGCGCTCGCGGGCTACGAGGGCGGGCGCATCCACGTCCAGCACGTCTCCGCCCGCGAGTCCGTGGAGGCGATCCGGGCCGCGAAGGCCGCCGGCGTGCGCGTGACCGCCGAGGCCTCCCCGCACCACCTCGTCCTCACCCACGAGGAGGCCCGCTCGCTGGACACGAGCCACAAGATGAACCCTCCCCTGCGCGCCGAGGAGGACCGGCGCGCGGTCCTCGCGGCGCTGCGCGACGGCACGCTGGACTGCGTCGCCACCGACCACGCTCCCCACGCCCGCCACGAGAAGGAGGTGCCCTGGGAGCAGGCGCCCATGGGCACGACGGGCCTTGAGACCGCGTTCGCCGCGCTGCACACCACCGGGGAGCTGCCGCTGGCGCTTCTCGTGGAGCGCATGAGCGCGGACGCGGCCGAGATCCTCGACCTTCCGGTCCCGCGCGTCGCCCCGGGGGCCGTGGCGAACCTCGTCCTCGTCGACCTCGACGCGGAGTGGGAGGTGGGGGCGCACGGGTACGAGAGCCGCTCGGCGAACTGCTGCTTCCACGGCCGCACCCTCCGCGGGCGGGTCGAGCTCACGCTCGCCGCCGGCGCCGTGGTCTTCCGGCGCGCACCAGTGATGGCATGACCGATGCCTTCCTCCTGCTCGAGGACGGCACGCGCTTCGACGGGGAGGCGGTCGGCGCCCCCGGCCACGCCGTCGGCGAGGTCGTCTTCACGACGGCGATGTCCGGCTACCAGGAGGCGATGACCGACCCGAGCTTCGCCGGCCAGCTCCTCGCCTTCACCGCCCCGCACGTCGGCAACTACGGCGTCTCGGCCGCGGCAATGGAGTCCGACCGCGTCCACGTCCGCGCGGCGATCATGCGCGAGGCCCACAACGCCGAGGACGCGCCGGGCGCGGAGGGCGGCTGGCTCGATTGGCTCGGAATGTGCGGCGTCCCGGGGATCACCGGCCTCGACACCCGCGCGCTCGTCCGCCACATCCGCGACCGCGGCGCGATGCTCGGCGGCGTCTTCTCCGGGGTGGGGGAGGACGAGGCCCGCGCGCGCGTCGCCGCCGAGCCGCCGATGGCCGGGCGTGACCTCGCCGGCGAGGTCAGCACCCGCGAGGTCCGCGTGCTGCCCGGGGGCGAGGGGCCGCGGATCGCCCTCATCGACACCGGCGTCAAGGACTCCATCGTGCGCAACCTGCGCCTCCGCGGCGCGCAGGTCACGCTGCATCCGTGCACGACGGACGCGGCGCCCCTGCTCGCCGCCGACGCCGTCTTCCTGGTCAACGGCCCCGGCGACCCCGCGTCGCTCGACCACGTCGTGCAGGCCGTCCGTGAGGTGGTGGGGCGCAGGCCGGTCTACGGCATCTGCCTCGGCCATCAGCTCCTGTGCCGCGCGGTCGGGTTGGAGACCTACAAGCTCCCCTTCGGCCACCACGGGGCCAATCACCCGGTCAAGGACCTGACCCGCGGTCGCGTGGAGATCACCTCCCAGAACCACGGGTTCGCGGTGCTCGGCCCGGGCGGCGAGCAGCGGATCGAGACCGACCAGCCCGTCCGCTGGGAGACCGACTTCGGCGCCGCCGAGCTCACCCACGTGAACCTCTACGACCGCACGGTCGAGGGGCTCGTCCTGCGCGACGTCCCCGGCGGCACCCTCCAGTACCACCCCGAGGCGGGCCCCGGTCCCCACGACGCGGTGCACTTCTTCGACGACCTCATGGAGGAGATCGAGGCTCTTGCCTAAGCGGGACGACCTCGAGAAGATCCTCATCCTCGGCTCGGGGCCGATCGTCATCGGGCAGGCCGCGGAGTTCGACTACTCGGGCACCCAGGCGTGCAAGGTGCTCCGCGAGGAGGGCTACGAGGTCGTGCTCGTGAACTCCAACCCGGCGACGATCATGACCGACCCCGAGTGGGCCGACGCGACGTACGTCGAGCCGCTGCTGCCCGGCCCGGTCGCCCGGATCATCGAGAAGGAGCGTCCCGACGCGCTCCTGCCCACCCTCGGGGGGCAGACCGCGCTCAACCTCGCCAAGGCGCTTGCGGAGGACGGGACCCTCGCCGCCCACGGCGTCGAGCTCATCGGCGCCGACCACGCGGCGATCAACCGCGCCGAGGACCGCGAGATCTTCCGCTCGACGATGGAGCGGGCGGGGCTGCGGATGCCGAAGTCGGCGATCGCCACGAGCGTCGCTCAGGCATGGGACGCCCTCGCCGACGTCGGGTTGCCCGCCATCATCCGCCCCGCCTTCACCCTCGGCGGCCGCGGCGGTGGCGTCGCCCGCACGCGCGGGGAGTTCGAGCGCACCGTGGCCCGGGGCCTCGCGGCCTCGCCGATCTCCCAGGTGCTCCTCGACCAGTCCGTGATCGGGTGGGGCGAGTTCGAGCTGGAGGTCATGCGCGATCGCGCCGACAACGTCGTGATCGTCTGCTCGATCGAGAACCTCGACCCGATGGGCGTGCACACCGGCGACTCGGTCTGCGTCGCTCCGCAGCAGACCCTGACCGACAAGCAGTACCAGCTCCTGCGCGATCAGGCGATCGCCGTCATCCGCGCCGTCGGGGTGGAGACGGGTGGCTCCAACGTGCAGTTCGCGGTCAACCCGGCCACGGACGAGGTCCTCGTCATCGAGATGAACCCGCGGGTCTCGCGCTCGAGCGCCCTGGCCTCCAAGGCCACGGGCTTCCCCATCGCGAAGATCGCCGCGCGCCTGGCGGTCGGCTACACGCTCCAGGAGATCCCCAACGACATCACGCGGGCGACGCCGGCGTCCTTCGAGCCGACCCTCGACTACTGCGTCGTCAAGTGGCCGCGCTTCGCCTTCGAGAAGTTCCCGGGCGCCGATCAGGAGCTCACGACCCACATGAAGTCGGTGGGGGAGGTCATGGCGCTCGGGCGAACCTTCGGGCAGGCGTTCGCCAAGGCGATGCGCTCGCGCGAGCTCGACTCCCCGCCGCGCTCGTTCGCGGACCCGCTCGGGGCCGCGGCCGTCCCGGGCCCCGAGCGCTTCGAGGCGGTCCTCGCCGCGCTCGGCGGCGGTCACTCCGTGGAGGAGCTCCACGCCGCCACCCGGATCGACCCGTGGTTCCTGCGCGAGCTCGCCGTCCTCGCGCGCGACCCCGAGGCGCCCTTCCGCGGCCGGTCGCGGGCCTTCCGCGCCGTGGACACCTGCGCCGCGGAGTTCGCCGCGGAGACGCCCTACTTCTACTCGGGCTGGGAGCGCGGGGCGGCCCGCCACGAGGTCGTGCGCGGCGACCGCGCCTCGGTGGTCATCCTCGGCTCGGGCCCGAACCGGATCGGACAGGGCATCGAGTTCGACTACTGCTGCGTCCACGCCGCGCAGACCGTGCGCGAGTCCGGGCGCGACGCGGTGATGATCAACTGCAACCCGGAGACGGTCTCCACGGACTACGACACCTCAGACCGCCTGTACTTCGAGCCGCTGACGCTCGAGGACGTCCTCGCCGTGTGCGCGGTCGAGCGGCCCGAGGGGGTGGTCGTGCAGTTCGGGGGCCAGACGCCGCTGCGGCTCGCGGCGGGGCTCGAGGCCGCCGGGGTGCCGCTGTTGGGGACGGCGGTGGACGCCATCGACCTCGCCGAGGACCGCGGCCGCTTCGGACGGCTGCTCGGGGAGCTCGGCTACGACGCCCCGCCCTACGCCACCGCCGCCGGGACCGAGGAGGCGCTGGCCTGCGGGGAACGGGTCGGCTTCCCCCTGCTCGTGCGCCCGAGCTATGTGCTCGGGGGCCGCGCGATGGAGATCGTCTACGACGCCGACGGCCTGGCCGAGTACCTCGGGCGCGTCGATCCCCAGGGGGACATCTTCCTCGACCGCTTCCTCGAGGACTCCATCGAGATCGACGTCGACGCGCTGTGCGACGGCGAGGACGTGTGGGTCGGGGGGATCATGCAGCACGTCGAGGAGGCCGGCATCCACTCCGGGGACTCGGCCTGCGTGCTGCCGCCGCACTCGCTCGGCGAGGAGATGCTCGCCCGGGTGCGCGAGCAGACCGCCGGCATCGCACGTGCCCTCGGGGTGATCGGCCTGCTCAACGTCCAGTTCGCGGTCCAGGGCACCGCGCTCTTCGTGATCGAGGCCAACCCGCGCGCCTCGCGCACGGTGCCCTTCGTCTCCAAGGCGATCGGCCTCCCGCTCGCCCGGCTGGCCTGCCGGATCATGCTCGGGCGCAGGATCGCCGACCTCGACCTCCCCGACGACCCCACCCCCGACCACGTCTCGGTCAAGGAGGCGGTCCTGCCCTTCGATCGCTTCCACGGGGCCGACGCGCTGCTCGGGCCCGAGATGCGCTCCACCGGGGAGGTCATGGGGATCGCGGACGACTTCCCGGGGGCGTTCGCGAAGGCACAGGCCGCCGCGGGCGCCCATCTGCCCGAGACCGGGACCGTGTTCATCACCGTCACCGACCGCGACAAGGCGGCGGCGACCGGGGTGGCCGGGCTGCTGCGGTCCATCGGGTTCGAGCTCGTGGCCACGGGGGGGACCGCCCGGGCGATCGCCGCGATGGGTATTCCCGTCGAGGAGCTCAACAAGATCGGCGCGGGGCACCCGCACGTCGTGGACTGGATCGAGCGCGGTGACGTCGACCTCGTCATCAACACCCCGACGGGGACCGGCGCGCGCTCGGACGGCTGGCAGATCCGTGCGGCGGCCGTGGCGCGCGGCATCCCGTGCATCACGACGATGACGGGCGCGATGGCGGCGGCGCGGGCGATGTGGGCCGCGCGTCGGGAGCCGCCCGCCGTCGTCTCGCTCCAGGAGCTCCACGCGCGCCGCGGACTCGCCCCCAGCCACCCATGACCGCACCGTTCGGCCGACGCTAAATACCTGCAAACGCGGGCGCTTCCTCGACCTCGGCTCAACGAAGCTCAAGCTCGGGTCGAGGTCGACTGTTTTTGGCCGACGACCCCTTGCACGGCCCCGCCGCCCTGATAGGGTCGGCCACTTCGATGCCCCCGTCGGTGAGCGACACCATCAAGCACTCGGGCGCCCCCGAGAGGTCGCTGACCCAGCGCATGGAGGCCCTCCAGCGCGCGAATGACATCCGCACCCGGCGCGCGCAGCTCAAGCGTGATCTCAAGGGCGGCCGGACCACCATCCAACAGCTCCTCCTCGACCCGCCGGCGTACGTCGAAACCGCGAAGGTCTTCGACATGCTGCTCGCGGTCCCCAAGTACGGGCGCGTGAAGGCCAACCGCGTCCTCACGCAGTGCCGGATCTCGCCCAGCAAGACGATCGGTGGCCTCTCGCAGCGCCAGCGGTCCGAGCTGGTCGCCATGCTCCGCGCACGGTGATCTACGTCATCACCGGCCCCTCGGGGGTCGGCAAGGGCACGCTCATCAAGCTCCTGCGCGAGCGGGTGCCCGGGCTCGCGCTCTCGGTCTCGGCGACCACGCGCCCCCCGCGCCCCGGCGAGCGCGACGGGGTCGACTACCACTTCCTCTCGGACGCGGAGTTCGACGTGCGGGTCCGCGCCGGCGACTTCGTGGAGTGCGCCGAATACGCGGGCCGACGCTACGGGACACTGTGGTCCGAGCTCTCGGGGCGACTCGACGACGGCGTCTCCGTCGTGCTCGAGATCGAGGTCCAGGGCGCGCGCCAGATCCGCGAGCGCCTGCCCGAGGCGGTGCTCGTGTTCATCGCGCCGCCGTCGCTCGCCGCCCTGCGCGACCGGCTGGCGCGCCGGGGGACCGACACGCCGGCCGACGTCGCCGCCCGCCTGGCCACCGCCCAGGAAGAGCTCGAGGCCGGCGCGGAGTTCGACGTCCGGGTGGTCAACGACGACCTCGCGAGCGCGACCGACGCCCTCGTGCGCGTCGTACACTCATCCGCGTGATCTCGCCCCGCATCGACAAGCTGCTCGACAACGTGGACTCCAACTACGCGTCGGTGATCGTGGCGGCCAAGCGCGCCCGCCAGATCAACTCGTACTACCACAACCTGGGCGAGGGGACGTTCGACGAGTTCCCGCCGCCGATGGTGGAGACCCGGTCGAAGAACTACCTCACCATCGCCCTGGAGGAAGTCGCCCAGGGCAAGATCGACTACCACTACCGGTAAGTGATCCCCGCCGCGGACGACCGACCGCGGGCGCGCGTCCGCGAGCGCTAGCGACCGTGGCGCGGATCCTCGTCGGGGTCTCCGGCGGGATCGCGGCGTACAAGGCGGTCGAGCTGGTGCGCATCGCCCAGAAGGCGGGGCACGCCGTGCGGGTCGTCATGACCCCGGAGGCCGAGCGCTTCGTCGGCGCGGCGACGTTCGCGGGGATCACGGGCACGCCCGTCCTCACCTCCGCGTGGCAGCCCGACCCGGCGCGCGGCGCGTTTCCCGACCAGCCGCCGCCCGACCACGCGCCGATCTCCCACCTCGCGCTGGCCGCCAACGCCGACGCCTACCTCGTCGCGCCGGCCACCGCGAACACCCTCGCCAAGCTCGCCCACGGCCTCGCCGACTCCCTGCTCACCGAGGCCGCGCTCGCGGCCTCGGGCCCGCTCGTGCTCGCCCCGGCGATGAACGCGCACATGTGGGCGCACCCCGCCACCCGGGCGAACGTCGCGCTCCTGCGCGAGCGCGGCGCGCTCGTCCTCGAGCCGGGCACGGGCGACCTCGCCTCCCGCGGTGAGCACGGCGCCGGGCGCCTGCCCGAGCCGCCCGAGCTGCTCGCCGCCGTGGAGGCGGTGCTGCCGCAGACCAACGGGCTGCGCCCGGCGGTGCCCGGCCGAGCCGGACCGCTCGAGGGCCTGCGTATCCTCGTCACCGCGGGCGGCACCCGCGAGCCGATCGACGCCGTGCGGTGGATGGGCAACCGCTCCTCGGGGCGGATGGGCTGGGCGCTGGCCGCGGAGGCCGCTGCGCGCGGAGCGATCGTCGAAGTGCTCGCCGCCCACGTCGCCCTGCCCCGCCCCCCGGGGATCGCCTATCGGGACACGGGGACCGCGCAGGAGCTCCTGGAGGTGGCCGAGGACGCCTTCGCCCGCACCGACGTCCTGCTCATGGCCGCCGCGGTGGCGGACTTCCGACCGACCGCGGCCGCCGCGACGAAGCTGAAGAAGGAGCAGGGTGTCCCCAAGCTCGCGCTCGAAGCGACTCAGGACGTCCTCGAAACCCTGTCGTCCGCGCGCCGCCCGGGCCAGGTTCTCGTGGGCTTCGCGGCCGAGACGGGGGAAGGGGCGGTGGAGCACGGGCGCGCCAAGCTTGTGCGCAAGGGGCTCGACCTCGTGGTGGTCAACGACGTCGCGCGCGAGGGCGTGGGGTTCGGCTCCGCGGACAACGAGGTGTGGCTGCTCGCCGCCGACGGCGTCGAGCGTCACGTCGCGCGCACGTCCAAGGCGGCGGTCGCCCGCGTAGTGCTCGACGAGGTCATGCGATTGAGGAGCACCGATGGAGCCGCTCGACAGCCTGCCTAGGGTCGCCGCCGAGGAGTGCGAGGCCGCGGCCCGCGCCGTCCGCCGCGTGGAGGAGAACGTATCCCGGGCGGTCGAGGTGGATCCGGCGATCCTCCGGCACGTCCTCACCGCGCTCGTCGCCGAGGGCCACGTCCTGCTCGAGGACGCGCCCGGGGTGGGCAAGACCGCGCTCGCCCGTGCGCTGGCGAAGTCCGTCGCCCTGGAGTTCGCGCGCATCCAGTGCACCGCCGACCTCCTGCCCGCCGACGTCATGGGCACGAACGTCTACAACCAGCGCGAGCAGCGCTTCGAGTTCCGCCCGGGCCCGGTCTTCTCCAACCTCCTGCTCGTCGACGAGATCAACCGCGCGTCGCCCAAGACGCAGTCAGGCCTGCTCGAGTGCATGCAGGAGCGACGCGTCACCGTCGACATCCACACCCATGAGCTCGCCCGGCCCTTCCTCGTGCTCGCCACCCAGAACCCGGTCGAGTACGAGGGCACCTACCCGCTGCCCGAGGCGCAGGTCGACCGCTTCATGGTCCGGCTCTCGCTTGGCTATCCCTCGGCACGCGCGGAGTCCGAGATGCTCGCCCTCCACGAGGCCGGAGACCGCGTGGAGGCGCTGGAGCCCGTCCTGACCGCGACGGAGCTGCTCGAGCTCCAGGACGCGGCGACCCGGGTCCTCGCCACCCCGCCCCTGCGCGAGTACGTGGTGTCGCTCATCCGCCGCACCCGGGAGGACCCGCGCGTGGAGCTCGGGGCCTCCCCGCGCGCGGGCCTGATGCTCCTGCGCGCCGCCAAGGCGCGGGCGATGCTCGAGGCCCGCGACCACGCCCTGCCCGACGACGTGCAGGCGCTGGCCCAGGCCGTACTCTCCCATCGCCTCCTCCTCGCCCCCGAGGCGGTGGGGGTGACTCCCACCCGGATCGTGGCCGACGCGGTCGCCGCGACGCCCGCGCTCTGAGGGTCGGGGATGCGGCCCGCCGCCGGCGTCGCGGGGCTCGGACTCGGCCTCGCGCTGTGCGCGGGGGCATTCGACGCCGAGCCGCTGTGGGCTCCGGGGGCTCGGGCTGCTCGTGCTCGCCCTCGTGGTGTCGGTGTGGGTGGAACGCGCGGCCCGGGGGGCGACGATCGACCGCACGCTCGGCGCCCGGCGGGTGGAGGAGGACGAAGCGCTCGATGTCGTGCTCCGGGCGCGGGTCGGGGGCGGTCGCGTCCTGCCCGACCCGCCCGCCCTCGTGCGCGATCCGCTCGCCCCCGACGGACTACCGCTCGACGACGGCCACGTCCGGCTGCGCGTCCGCTTCGCGCGCCGGGGCCCGCGGACGCTGGCCCCGCCCGTGCTCGAGCTGCGCGACCCGCTGGGGCTCGCCCCGGCGCGAGGTCGTGGGCGCCGAGTCCGACGAGGTGCTCGTCCTGCCGTCGGTCGAGCCCGTGCGCGCTCCCGGTGGCGGCACGGGAGACGCGGGCGGTTTCCTGGCCGGCCTCGGGCTCGTCGCCGCGATGGAGGTCGACGGCCTGCGGCCCTACCGCCAGGGCACGCCGGGAACGCGCATCCACTGGTCCTCGCTCGCGCGGGGAGCGGGGCTCATGGAGCGGCGCCTGCGCCCCGAGACCGACGAGCGTCCGCTGCTCGTCCTCGACGGGCGGGTGGCGGATCCCCACGACGGTCCGCAGGCGCTGGACGCCACGGTGCGGGCGGCCGCGTCTCTGACGCGGGCGCTCGCCCGGCAGAGCGGGGTGGCCGTGCTCCTGCCCGGCGACCGCCGACCGGCCGACGTCGCCGGCGAGGGGGCGGCGTGGGCGGCCCTGCACGCCCGGCTCGTGCTCGTCGAACCGGGGAGCGGGCCGGCCGCTGCCAGCGCGGGCGCGCCGCACACGGGCCCGTCGTCTTCGTGACCACCCGCCCGCTCGAGCGCTTCCCGTCCGCGTGGGCCGCGCTGGCGCGCGGCACGCGCGTGCTCGTCGTACCCGGTGAGGCGCACGGACGGCGCGCGGCGTTCTCCGTGGCCGGTTGCACGGGCTATGACGTCACGCCCGCTGGGGCCGGAACCAACCCCACCCGCCGGGCGCGGTGAGCGTCGCCGCTCCTCGGGCCCTCGCTCCCGCGACCCGTCTGCGTCCCGCCCCGAGCGCGTTCTGGGGACCCCCGGGCTTGCTCCGGGGGCTCGCCTCGGCGGACTCGGACTCTGGGGTGCGCTGGTGTGGGCGCGGCTCGTCGTGCCCACGAGCCGCCCCGTTCTCCTGGCCATGGCCGCCCTCGCCGCCGGCCTGGCCGTCGCGCTGGCCCGGGTGCCGCAGCGTCGCGGATGGGGCGTGGCGGCCCTCGCGGGCGGGGGGATCGCGCTCGTCGGTGTGCTCGCGCTGGCCGGCGCCCCCGCGCGGACCTTCGTGCCGGCCCACTGGGGCGAGCTCGCCCGGGGGATCGGCGACGGACTGGGCGCCCTCCCCGGCGCGACGACGCCCTACCGCGGCGCCGATCCCTGGGCCCGCACGGTGCTCGAGGCGGGCGGCGGCATCCTGCTCGTGCTCGGCGGCATCGCGTGGGCGCTGCTTCCGCCCCGCTCGCTCGTGCGCGATCGCGCGCTCACCGCGCTGCCCCTGCTCGCGGTCGCCGGGGTTCCCCCGGTCGTGCTGCCGCGCCACCGGGTGGGGGAGGGCGTCGTGCTCCTCGTCCTCCTGCTCGCCGCGCGCTCGGGGCCGAGGAGGTCCGGCGCGCCGAGGCCCGCGCGGCCGCGGCGCTGGCCGCGCTCGCCGGTTTCGCGGTCGTGCTGCGGCGCCGAAGGCGGGGGAGGGCGACGACGCCGGTGGAGGAGCTCGCGCGGGCCCTGCGCGCGTGTGCGGCGGGCGAGCTTTCGGGCCTGACGCTCGCGAAGCTCGAGCGGCGGTTGGCGGGGTGCGAGCCGGCGTCGGGGTACGTGCGTGCCCTGCGGGAGGCGCGGTACGCGGGCGGCTCCCCGCGGCTGTCGGATGACGGGCGCCGCGCGCTGCGCGGCGAGCTCGCGCGCGGGGGCGGCGCTGCCGGGGCGCTGCGTGCGCTGCGGGCGTTGCCGCCCCGGCCGCGCCGTCGGAGGATCGGCGCGTGGTGGGGCGCGGGGCGTCCGGGTTCCGGCGTCGGCGGTCCTTCTGGGCTCTGAGGGAGAGAACCGGGGGGGGCCGGCGCCGTCGAGTGTCCGGCCTGGTGGTTCCATAGCAACCACAAGTCCGGACACTCCATCCTCGTTCCCCTTCCCCAGCCCGGATTCGTGGCGCGGCTCGGCCCCGTCGCGGGGCAGCGCCTCCAGATCTAGAATCCGACCCGATGGACGACGTCTACGAGCTCTTCACCCGCGGCACCGCGCTGCTCGAGCGGGGGGATCATCACGCGGCCGTCGTGCCGCTCGCGCGCGCCCGCGATCTCGAGCCCGACAAGGCCTCGATCCGCGAGGCCCTCGGCCGTGCGTGCTTCCACGCCCAGCGCTACGAGGAGGCCCGGGCGGAGTTCCAGGCCGTGGTCGACCGCGCGCCCACGAACGACTACGCGCTGTTCTGCCTCGGGCGCTCGCTGCAGATGCTCGGCCGCCACGCCGAGGCGCGTCCGCCCCTCACGCTGGCGTGCTGCCTGAGGCCCGAGCGGCGGGATTACCGCCGCTATTCGGAGCGGGCGCGGCGGCGTGCTGCCGCGCCTGAGTAGCGGCAAGGACGAGCAGCCCGAGGAAGCGGTCGAGCTCCTCGGCGCTCACGGCGCTCAGCGGGAGGTCGTCCGAGATCCACGCCTCGCCCGCGCGCGTGTGGGAGAGACTTCACGCAACGGGACCGCCCGGTTCCAGCGCAGCAGATCGTGCGGATCGAGGACGCCGGGCCCGGTCAACGCCGCCTGGGCACGGAGCAGACCGTGGCGGATGGCTACCCCGAGGTGGAGCGGCCAACCCGCCGCGTCGAGCGTGATGCCCCACTCCGCCCATGCCACCTGACGGGTCTCACCGTTCAGCCCGGCGACGTACTCGGCGACGATCGCACCGGGGTCGGGCACGCCTTCCGGGGTGGGTCCGGTGCTACGCTGCTCAGCACAACCGAGCTCCCCGCTCCGCTCCCGGGGCGGGTCTTCTGAGCGGGCTCCGGCCCGCTTTTTTGATGACCTCCGCCACCGCCATGCCCACCATCCAGCAGGACATCGAGGCGGCCCTGTCCGGCGCGGAGCCGGCCGTCGAGGTGCTGCTCGCCGAGGTCTCCGGCAACACCGTGCGGCTGTACATCGACCACCCCGACGGCGTCTCGCTCGCGCTGTGCGAGCGCGTGACCCACCAGCTTCCCGAGGTCCGCGAGCGCTACGCGCTCGAGGTCTCTTCACCCGGCCCCGACCGGCCGCTGGCCAAGCCCGAGCACTTCCGCCGCTTCGTCGGGAGTCGCGCCCGCCTGCGCCTGCGCGCCCCCCACGATGGCCACAAGCAGTACACCGGCGAGCTCGTGGGCGCCACGGGCGAGGCCGTCACCCTCGCCACGCCGGACGGGATCGTCTCCGTCGCCTACGACGACATCGCCCGCTCCAACCTCGTCCCCGGGGAGTAGCCCATGTCCCGAGAGATCATGGAGGCCGCCACGGGCCTGGCCCGCGAGAAGGGCATCGCCCCCGAGAAGCTCATGGTCGCCCTGGAGGACGCCCTGCTCGCGGCCTACAAGAAGACCCCGGGCGCCGCCCACTACGCCCGGGTCGAGATGGACCGCGAGGAGGGTGACTTCCGCGTCTTCGAGCTCATCCTCCCTCCCGAGCTCGAGGAGCAGCTCCTCGACGAGCAGGCCGAGCTCGACGCTGCCGCCGCCGAGGAGAACCCCGAGCAGGCCGAGGCCGACGAGCGCGCGCAGAGCGACATCGATCCGGAGACGGGCGAGGCCCGCGAGCCCTCCGAGCCCGAGATCTCCGCCGAGCTCCTCGCTCGGCACGCCGACGAGATCGACGAGCGCGACGTCACCCCCCACGACTTCGGACGCATCGCCGCGCAGACCGCCAAGCAGGTGATCCTCCAGCGCATCCGCGAGGCGGAGCGCGACCTCATGTACGAGGAGTACCGCGACCGCGTCGGTGAGCTCATCACCGGGATCGTCCAGCAGTCGGACTCGCGCTACACGCTCGTCGCGCTGCGCGAGCGCCAGGAGGCGCTCCTGCCCAAGTCCGAGCAGGTCGACGGCGAGCGCTACGACCACTCCCAGCGGATCAAGGCGGTCATCAAGGACGTCTCGAACCAGTCCAAGGGTCCGTCGATCATCCTCTCGCGGCGCGATCCCGACCTCATCAAGGCGCTATTCGAGCTCGAGGTCCCCGAGATCGCCGACGGCCTCGTGGAGATCACCGGCGTCGCGCGCGAGCCGGGCTACCGCTCGAAGATCGCCGTCGTCTCCTACGCGGACGGCGTGGACCCCGTGGGCGCGTGCGTCGGGCCGCGCGGGTCGCGGGTGCGCATGGTCGTCTCCGAGCTGCGCGGCGAGAAGATCGACATCATCCCCTACAACGATGAGCCGGCGCGCTTCGTGGCCAAGGCGCTCTCGCCCGCGCGCGTGCGCGAGGTGTATGTCGACGACTCGGCCAAGCAGGCCACGGTCGTGGTTCCCGACGACCAGCTGTCGCTGGCGATCGGGCGCGAGGGGCAGAACGCCCGCCTCGCCGCCCGGCTCACGGGCTGGCGGATCGACATCCGCTCCGAGACGGAGTTCGCGCAGGAGGAGGCCGACTCCGAGAACGGCGAGGAGGAGCTGTCGGGGCGCTGCGCGGCGATCCTCACCAACGGCCGTCGCTGCCCGAACGCATCGCTGCCGGGCACGCGCTACTGCGGGCTGGACGCCCATCAGGCACTGGCGCAGATCGACTCCGACGAGATCGCGGATCTCGCCGAGGCGTAGCGAGGCGGAGCGCCCACGCACCTGCGTGGGTTGCCGCGAGGTGGCCCCGCAGGGCGAGCTGCTCCGGCTCGCGCAGGTTGACGGTGCCGTGGTGCCCGACCCGGAGCGGCGGCGCCCGGGCCGCGGGGCCTACCTCCACCCCCGGGCCGAGTGCGTGGAGCGGGCGGTGGGCGGGGGGGCGTTCCGAAAGTCGTTCCGGCTGCCTGTCCGGGTCTCCGGCGAAACCGTAGAATGGATCGAGGAATGGCGAGAAAACGCGTCCAGGAGATAGCGAGCGAGGCGGGTCTCGAGGCCCAGCAGGTCATCGAGACGCTGCAGAAGGCCGGCCTGTCGGTGAAGGCCGGGGGCTCCGTCGTGGACGAGGCCGAGGCCAAGCGCGTCCTCGCCGCCTCCGTGCGCAAGACCAACGGCGCGGCCAAGCCCCGGGCCGCCGCCCCCGATCGCCCGCGGAAGGTCGCTCCCCCCCTGTCTCCCACGGGGCGCTCCGCCCTGGGCTCGGACAAGCCCGGCCCGGGAACCGGAGCGCGCCCGTCCGCACGCCCCGGCGCCGGCCCGCAGGCCCGCGGTGGCGCGGCCGGCGGCCGTACGCCGCAGGGGCGCGACGGTCGCGCCGGCCAGCAGCCTGCCGATCCCAACGCACCGGATCCCCGCGGCGACCGCGCCCCGAAGCTCCGCAACGAGGACACCCCCAAGCAGCGTCCCACGCGCGATTCGCTCCAGGGCGAGCGCGCGCCCGCCGCCGGCCCCGGCGGCAAGCGGCGCGTCGTCATCGATTCCCAGGCCTCGCGCCGTCCCGGCGGCCCGGGCGGCCCCGGCGGCCCGGGGGGCCGCCCCGGCGGCGGTCCCGGCCGCCGTCCCCCGCGGCGCGGCGGAGGCGGCGGGCGCGGCGCCCGCAAGCGGGCGTTCCTCGAGGAGGGCCCCGGTGAGATCCGCGAGATGACTTCCGTGAAGTCCGACGTCATCCCGGTCAACTCGGGCTCGTCGGTGAAGGCGGTCGCCGAGTACCTCGAGGTCCCACTCGCCGAGGTCATCAAGCGCCTCATGCTCATGGGGGAGATGGCCACCCAGAACCAGGTCCTGGCCGACGACACCGTCGAGCTCCTGGCGACCGAGATGGACCGCACCGTGGAGATCGTCCACTCCGAGGACGTCGAGGTCGAGGATCCCGGGTTCGAGGACGCCGTCGAGGACCTCGTCGAGCGGCCGCCCGTGGTCACGATCATGGGTCACGTCGACCACGGCAAGACCTCGTTGCTCGACGCGATCCGCTCCACCGAGGTCGCGGCGGGCGAGGCCGGCGGGATCACCCAGCACATCGGCGCCTACCAGG
>JAABUT010000148.1_pt1 | contig 127386 bp, 116 predicted proteins | sample 5559281 | NCBI WGS metagenome assembly JAABUT01 (sample SAMN10711880, study PRJNA513359) | rock metagenome | isolation source: Antarctica rocks | place: Antarctica: Victoria Land, Ricker Hills nord | collected 2016-01-04 | reverse complement strand
ATTCTGACAGCATTGAAAACTAAAAACCTGGTTATTATACCTCAATTAAATTATCCGGCAGCATAAGTCTTGCCATTTTTGGCTACGATTTAAGTTGTTAGACACTAAAAGTTTTGTAAATGGTTGTTTGCCTGTAAGTATCTCCCTTTGCTAAAAATGTATCAGAAATTATTGCATTTGGATAATTATGTAATTCAATGGCAAATGCTCCATAGGCATTATAGAGTTCCTTGTTTTTACCATAAGTCTCTGTCAGATATTTACCGGTATAGAAATGCGCAATAGGCGCTGTAGACCACACTTCAAGTGAAATTCCACTGTGGTAGTCTAAGAAACCTGCAGCAAACGATAACTGATTGGAGTCTTTATCCAAAATAAAACTTTGATTGTAACCATTGGCATCATCCCAGTCTTTACCTATCTTTTTTTTATTCCTGAAATCATAGGGAGTATTAAGCACCGGAAGAATTTTACCTGTTGGTAAATATTCCGCATCCTGCTCTAAATAAAAAGAAGCAACTATATGAGCCGTGTGATCAGCAACATTTTTTTTCCGGGGATGCAAATTGAAATAATCATGATGGGTAAGGTTAACCAACGTATCTGAATCGCAGTTTGCGGTATAGTTTATTACCAGTTCATCAGTTTCTTTAAGTTCAAAGGAAACGTTCACATTCAGATTTCCAGGAAATCCTTCTTCCCCGGCTCTGCTTAGATAATGAAAGTCTACTTTATCATTAGGTACACTTGTTGTTTCTGCTATATTCCACACCTTTCTGTCAAACCCTTTTGCACCTCCGTGCAGGCAATGACCTCCGGCATTTTTAGCCAATTGAAACTCTTTATTATTCAATTTTATTTTTCCATTTTTAATCCTGTTAGCATAGCGGCCTATAACAGCTCCGAAATATGGATAATTGGCAAGATATTTTTCAGAAATATATTCTTCTATAGTATCAAAACCTAAAACAATATCCTGTTGGCTTCCCATTTTATTAACGACAAGGTATTTACTTAAGATGCCACCATAATTAGATAAGCGCACTTCGGTGCCGTTTCTGTTTTTCATATCAAACCAATACACTTTCTTTCTATTGATAACTGATCCTGTAAATACCTTGTCCATTATAGATTTATCATTTTTTGAACTGATTAGGAACCAAGGTTAACGTGCTATTTTTAAAGACACAATTTTTGATTTAAATGAACCTTTCAAAGGCCATCCGATACCAACTTTCATAAGATATGAACCTTTGTATAGCTGGCTATCGCCTTCAATTCTATAAAAAGACTCTGAGTCTAACCCTCTTAGTGGTAAAATGTCGTTGCTGCGGGTATCAGTTGTTGCGCCCTGCATATTTTCATTGAGGTTATACATAAATAATACTGCTTCCTTCCGGTCTTTGCTTACAAATTGCAAAGCACACCTGTCATGCTCATAAGGCGAAACCAACCTGTATAAAACCCCATTCTGCAGCAGCGGGCGTATTTGCTTATACTTTGCTATTTTCTCAGTTGCCAGCGCTTTTTCTTCATTTGTCCATTTGGTAATATCGTTTCCAATGCCTAACACGCCACTCATTGCCACATCAAATCTATAAGCAAGTGAAAATTCCTGTTCATGCCCGTTTTCGTTTGTTGTCCAGCTAATCATTGTATTTGTGGGGAAAAACCCTAAATAAGAATATTGAATGAACAGCCGGTCAACAGGGTCGGTATTGTCACTCACCCAGGTTACATCCGTCCTTGCAAGCATGCCAAGATCTGCACGACCACCGCCGCTTGAACAATTCTCCAACCAAACATCGGGAAACTGCTTGCGAATTTCATCTATCAGTCTGTATAAATTTTGAACATATCGTATTCGAACTTCCCGTTGTAGCCCGGTGGTGGCCGATGGCCAACCCGGCTCAGAAAGTGTCCGGTTCATATCCCATTTTAAATATTTAATGTTGTGCTCTTTCAACAAATTAAATAAAGATGTATGGAGGTAATTATATACGTCCTCTCGTGCCAGGTTTAATACTAATTGATTCCTGCTTTCATGCCTTGTTCTATTAGGAAAATTAAAGACCCAATCAGGATGTGCACGGTACAGATCACTATTTGGATTAACCATTTCAGGTTCTACCCACAATCCAAAGCTAAGGCCGATGTCATTAATTTTCTTTATCAAGGGATTTAATCCATCAGGAAACTTGTGGAGATCAACTGTCCAGTCGCCAAGTCCGCCTTTATCGTCAATGCGTCCTTTAAACCATCCGTCATCAATTACAAACATTTCCACACCAAGGCTTTTAGCTGTTGTGGCCAAGGCCATCTGGTCTTTTTCATTTATATTAAAGGTTGTAGCGTACCAGCTATTGTAGATTACCGCGCGTTCTTTGTCTTTTAAGTTTTTTGGCATCACCAGTTCTTTGGCATAGCCGCTCAGGTTATGAGCAACACCTTCCTTTCCTTCCGTTGTGTATCCAAAAATAAATTTTGGGGTTACAAATCTTTCAGATGGCTTCAGGTTCCACCAGGTATCCCAAAAATTAATACCACCGACAATCTGCAGCTCGCCCTGTGGCGCCTTGTCAAAATCAACCCGCCAATTTCCGCTGTATTGTAAAGATCCGAACCACAAAGGACCCGAAGTATCTCTGATCGTATTCTCTTTACCTACGATAAAAGCCGGAATTCCATACGATTTAAAATCTTTAACCTGCACTGTTTTAACACCAGGAGTAAGCCTGGTTGTCTGTGGCTGATATTCGTGCATGTGAAAACCTGACGTATAGGCAAGATCATAAGAATCCGCAGGCAAGCTCAAAGATGCTGACTGAAGGTTTTCAATTCTTATAGCATCCTTTTTACCGGTATTTACAACCTCTGTCCATTTTTCAATAATATCCCATTGCGGAATTGCCCGCAGGTAAGAAATGATCTGAAGCGGGTATATTTTATCATTTTGCGTAATCTTTAATGTTGAATATCCATCTGTGTTTATTATTTCCCCGCTTTCAAATTTCAATTCAATATCTCTTACATTGTCTGCAAATACAACTTCTGCAGCCGGTGTTTTATTTGTAAATCCACCACGAACCGGAACTTCCTCAATCCTGGTAGTCCACAATGGATTTTTCTTTAAAAAAGTTCCTTGCGCAGCATCTCCGAAATATACAGGAATCACTTCATTTTGCTCGTTTACGATTACCTGGTAAACAGAAGATTTTGTATGAATAATCCAGCCTGTTGGATTGTTCGTTTTTTCAATTGAATTTACAGAAGAAATAACCTGGCAAAAAGCGCCGGATACTATGAAAAGAAAAGCAATGGTAAAGGAAGCTTTTTTCATTAAAGATAAATATTTAAAAATTTTCAAATGCTTATTAATTTTTAATGACCCGGCAAAACTTCGATTGCTTCAAGCTCTTCGAGCGTTTTTCCTTTGGTTTCTTTTACTTTAAATTTTATAAATAAAAACCCCATCACACAAATAACAGAATACATCCAGAACGGGCCATAAGTGCCCAACTTCTCTGCTAAAACAGGAAAAGTAAATACCAGGATAAAATAGGCCGACCAAAGAGATACAATAGCTGCAGATGAAGCAAGTTCTCTGATTTTGTTTGGGAATATTTCTGATATCAATACCCACGTAACAGGCGCCAGCGATGTGGAATAAGCAGCGATGGCCATCAGAACAAACAGTGACACAAATCCTGCGCTCCATTTTTGCTGCAGGGAAACGGCAAGCAGAATGTATAATACTGACAAAGCCAGTGAACCGATTAACAACAGCGGGCGCCGTCCCCATTTATCCACCTGCCACATGGCAAAAAAAGTAAAAACAAGGTTTACAAAGCCTATAGCTACCGTTTCGAATAATTGTCTGTTCAGATCTGCACCTGCAGAGGCAAAAATAGTTGAAGTATAATTGAATACGATATTAATACCACACAATTGCTGGAACACAGCTAATGTAATTCCTATTAATACTGCAGGGCGTACAGCTTTAGAAAATACAGCCTTGTACGATTGTTTCCCTGATCCCGCTAAAGATGACCTGATTTTCGATATAGTCGTTTCCGAAAATTGCTTATTACCGATTTTAAGCAAAGTTCTTTCGGCCTGTTGCAGTTTGTTTGCCTTTACCAGCCAGCGCGGACTTTCAGGCAGCCAGAGCACACCGGCAAAAAATAATGAAGAAGGAATAGCGCCGAGACCAAACATCCATCTCCACGACTCGCTGCCTTTGTCTGCCAACGAGTAGTTGACGAGGTTAGTAATTAAAATACCAATAACAATCGTTAATTGGTTAATCGCCACATTGCGCCCACGAACATTTGCCGGAGAAACTTCTGCAATATACATGGGGCTTAGCATAGAAGCCATACCAACTCCAATGCCTGCAAGAAAACGCATGACGAGGAAAATGTTAAGTGAACTGGAAAAGGCCATGCCCAGCGATGAGACTGTAAAAATTAGCGCTGCTAACATTAATCCCGGCTTGCGGCCGTAACGATTTGCAAGATTACCTGCTAATAAACAACCCGCAATGCAGCCTAACGCAAGTGACCCGGTTAAGAATCCCTCTCCTATAGCAGTTAAATGAAATGCCGTTCTTAAAAAAGGAAGGGCTCCGGAAATAACCGCGAAATCAAACCCGAAAAGATAACCGCCTAAGGCAGATACAAAGGATATTCCCAGGATATAACTGTTATTGAAGCCGTGATTAACCATATTGTATTTCTTCGATAAAAATTATTGAAGCAATGGAGCTACCAATTGCTTTAGACGATTTCTTAAGCAAAAAACTATTTTAAAAGAATTTAATAAAATCACTGTCAGAAATGTAAAACCGGTAAACTAAAAGTCATAACTGGTTTATATACTTAATCATCCGTTTATGAATAGCCGCACCCTGGTGATTAATATCAAGGGCTAATACCTGTTCAAAATATTCTGCAGTTTTTTCGAAATATTCTGTTCCCAAGCCTAAAAAACTAAGACCTTGCAAATAAAGACAGTGAATTTTATTACGCTGGTTTAAATCAGCATCGAAAACCAATAAATCGGGAAGCGAAACGGCAAAATAATCTATAGTAATATTATCGTTGTAATGATTTGTACCAAAATCAATCAATTTTTGAAGAATATCATCAGCCTTTCTCTTCTCATTTAATTTGATCCAGGCAAGGGCCTGGTAAAAAATTTTATCGGGTTGCGGATCGTTATAAAAAATGGCTTGTACAGGTTCAATTATTCCCTTTGTGGCTGCATCAAAAAATTGCATGGATTTCTCAATTTCACATTTTCGCTCATAAATTATTCCTTTCAGAAAGTGAATATCATTTTCCTGCGTACCGTACAGCTTTCCCTCGCCAAGATTTGCCGGATAAACTTCGGCTTCATCAAGTAATTTCAAGGCGTTATCATAATCTCCAAGTTGTATAGCTTGTTTTGCCAATTCGAGGTGGCAAATTAAATATTGCCCGACCACTTTGCCTTCTCCTCCTTCCCATGGATGAAAATTGTACGCTGCTATTAATTCACGCGCCTTATTATATTCACCTAAACGATTGTATAAAGTAATCCTTTCAAGATACAGATCGTCCCTGGTTTCAACTAATGGTAAATAGTTTTCGAGAAAATCCAAACGCTTTTGCGGAGCGAAGTTTAAATTCTTATATAGCTGGTCAAGCTCCATAAGAATTCGCGCATCTGATTCATTGAGAAAAAAAGCTTTTTCCATGAATTTTAATGCTTTTTCGGAATTGTTCAGTTTATTATAATAAGCCAGAGAAAGGTTGCGGTTAACGGTTGCAAATTTATTATCAGCCTTAACTGATTCTTCCCAGCATTTGATGGCTTCCTGATATTGCCGTTTATCGTACCAGAAATTTCCTAAGTAATAATTTGCTTTGGCATCATGCTCATTCAATTCGATAGCTTTTTGTAAAACCATCACATCTTCAATCTTGTTAGGGAAACAATAATCAGGCTGCAACGATGCTGCTTCTTTAAAATATTGCAATGATTTCTTTGTGTCTTTTTGCTGATCTGCAAACCAGCCAAGATAATAATACACCATAGGGTATTGCTCTGCTGAAGAATGAATTAATAGTTCTAATAATCCAGAAGCATCTTCAAACATACCGGCATGAGTATAATCCCAGGCATATTCAATATAATTATGAACGGAGTTTCGACTAATTCCCTGCAGTTGATGTAAGGCAAGATTTGCCTCGGCGGTGTTGTTATTTTTTAGCAACAAATACCTTTCAAATAAACATCCGATGTTGAAAGGATCAATTGCCAGAGATTCATCAATTAAAGAAAAAGCTTTATCAGTTTCCCCGGTTTTTCTTAATAAAACAACCTTAATGTGTCTTGCAGTATTACTGTGATAATTCTTAATAAGAGATTTATCAATAAATTCCAAAGCGTCCTCGTAATTATCCTTTTCGCAGGCTATTCTTGCCAGGTTCAGGTAACCAGCATGTTGGCAGGCGTCGTTCCATACTGATTTATAAAACGCGTCAAATGCTTCATCATTCTTCCCCTGCATTTTTAGCGACCACCCAAGGTTATAATACGCTTCTCCGTCATAGAGATTGGGATTGCGTTGTGTAAATGTGGCAATTGCCTGCCTGAAAAAATGTTCTGCCTTTTCAAATCTGCCTCTGCGCAAATACCAAAGACCAAGCGCATTATTACTACGGATGTCTTTGGTATCTCTGCGTATAGCTTCTTCATAGTAATCTTTGGCAATATAGGTGGCGTGCCTGTATTGTTCGATGTGTAAGCCGGTCAGGTATAGCTGTTCATTGTTCTGAATTTCAGCAGGTCTTTGTGCCGGTTGTGCAGGAGCAGGAATGCCTTGCTGAAGAAGTTTTTCTTCCCTGTATTCTACAAGCACTTTACCTGTTAATTTGTCTCTAATGCTAATATTAATGTTTTCAGGCACAAAAGGCTGTTTTATGATAACCTGGCGGAGATAAGGACTGTGTGGAGAACTGCTGATTACTTCACTAAAGAATTCCTGCGAATCATCTGTAATTGTGATTTTAATTTGGTCATAAACACCTGTCACGTATAATTTAATATCAGCCACTGCTCCGTTTATCTCAAAATTTAATACCGCTTCCTTTGTTGCATTTTTTACCATTCCAACCTCGTGATATGGCATAAAATACTGGACAAATGATTTTTCTTCATAAGGCTGTAACCAGGCAAAGTCCGGTTGATTGTCGGTATAAACACCGGTCATCAATTCTATATAAGGTCCGTCTTCATCGGTAAGATTTTTATCCCATGCTTTTCCAAATTCGCCATTGCCCCATGTCCATTGTTTTTTACCGGGCGAAATATGATGGTCGGCGATATGCAGCAATCCTGCATTTGTATCGTGTTCGTAACCACCAATAAAATTGTATTTCGATTGAATGGCCATATATGAAGTAGGCACAGGAATGTTGTTGTATCTTGAAATATCGGTACCGGGCGAATAGTCAACTTTATAATAAACACCTTTTGCAATGGGAAATGAAGACACGTCGCGCTTACCATGGTCAAAAACCGCATACACATCAGGTGGGAAAACAGACTGATAAAAATCGTTTACTTTAACTGCCGGATTGGCCCACCATAAAAAGGTTTGCGGAAAAGGTGTACGATTGTATAATTTCCCTTTTATCTTGATATAAGCTTTACCCGGATACAATGTAAACCCTGCCATTCCTTTCGTTCCGGACATTCTTTCCACTTCATTTACCCAAATGGTTTTACTGCCGTCTGCATTTTCTTTAATGGCAGAATCAATGGGTTGAAAAGTGCTCGGACGATGATGTTGCGGCCAGTTAAATTCTATTCCGCCTGATATCCATGGACCTGTTAAACCAACCAACGCAGGCTTAATTACCTGGTTATAATAGACAAAATGACGTTGTTTTACTTTGTCATAAGCCATCTGTATCCTGCCTCCAAGTTCTGGCAAAACCATTATTTTTATGTACTCATTCTCCAAAAATATTGCGTTGTATTTCTTTAATATTTTCGTATCATAAATCTTTTCAATAACCGGGTAAGGATACACTGCGCCGCTGCTGCCCTGGTAAACCCTTTTCTCTAAAAACATTGGATTTTTTTCAGGTTTGCCGGTTTCGTAAGTTGGTATAATCACTTCTTCTTTCCAGGCATACACAGCATTATCGGTTTTATTCATTTTATTCAAATTATTGAAATAATGCTTTAATTGTTTCAATTGAAACATTTGCCGCAGGCTTATATTCGTCACCTGCCATATAACTTTTTAAGCTGTATAATAATTGTTTTGCCTCCGGTCTTTTCTCCTGGCCGGAAAGAAGGTCAATTCCTGAAACGAGCAGTTTGCCATTTCCAACTTTACATTCAAAAAGCAGCGCCAGCGGACGTGCAGTGAACCAATCATCAATAACGCGGATAATAGGTTTTACCTGCGGTGAAATGGCATCGAGGCGAATGGCATTGGAATGACTCATTGCATCCCACCATTGCCAGTTGCTATGATACTGTGTTGGAAATGCTTTTAAAGCCGGATGTTTGGGATTACACAAAATACCTAAAGTATGAGGAGGCTGGCCGTGAGTCCAGGCAGTATTCCAAAAGATACTGGAGAAGCCTATTTTAACATCACCGCCTTTCTCTGCTTTGACAGACCCTTTTTTTAGTGTCAGCAACACTTTGCCGCCCTTATTAAGAGTCTCAACAGCCACATCATCCAACTGTTGTGTTACCAAAATATCTTTGTTTACTTCCGGTAAAGAAGCAGGATAAACAAACAAATTCCAAGAATTTTCAACATTTCCGACAGATACTGTTAAGATAAGACGTGAAGGCTGATGTATTGCAGACAAAGGCTGTTTAATCACTCCTAATTTTAAAGCATTACCTATAGGAATGGTTGTTTGAGGCAGTTGGCCTTTCAACAAAAGGTCACCAGCTTCATTTTTAATATTCCATGATGGTGTCACATTCTTTATTACTGATTCTCCGAAGTTTGCAATTTCAACAGGTATGTTCAATTCTTCATTATTCAAATAAATCATTTTTGACAGCCTTGCAAGCGGGACAACGGCATTACAGAAATGGCTGTATTCTTTGCCGGTAATATAACCCTTATCCTCCCAAAAAGGGTTTAATACACCAACGAGAGCTGTACCTTGTCCGGGAAAATCATATAAGCCAAGCAATTGAAAACCACCAAAACCAGGAGTACGCAGGGCAGCTTCAATATCAGCTTTATAGCAGAGAGATTGCAGCTTTCCTGAAGCGAGCAAAAAACTATCGGCAAGGCTGGCCATACCGTTTTCCCCTAATTTGTCTTTAAAGATTTCAAAATTCTTAGCTTTCAGCACTCCGGTATATTTTGCTATTTCCTTAAAATCAGGGTATACGCACCATTGGCCAATTTCATGGCTTACCGTCGGATGCGTCCATTTTGCAATGATAGCAGACCAGTCATAATTACTCCGTGGCGGCTCGCTGTTGATGATACTTTGTAAGCCTGCGCCCCAGGCCTGAATTCTCGGATCGGGCGTGCTGTTATAATTATTTTTTGAAATCACTGGCCAGCCGGCGGCAGTAGTATAAAGCCTCCGGGAGTCACGGTTTTTCCAATAGTTAACAAAGTTGGTGAGGTATTTTTCATGGTTTTTTCCGGCCGGCTCATTTCCATAAGCCATCATGCAAAATGAAGGATGATTACCATAAGCTTTTACCATCCGCCTGCTTTCTTCATAAATGTATTCATCAAGAGGAGCACCATCTCCAATAACTGCTCCCTGGTTTGCCCAGGAAGAACATTCTACATGCAGATAAAAACCCGAACGGTCGGCGGCGTCGAAGGCCGCCTCAGGCGGGCACCAGGAATGAAACCGAACGTGATTTAAGCCATACGAGCGGCAAACTTTAAAAATATGCATCCATGAATCTACATCGGTTGGCGGATAACCTGTTTTCGGGAAAACAGCACACTCCAGCGTTCCCCGTAGAAAAGTAAGACGCCCGTTGATTGTGAATTGTGTTCCGCGTGTTTTAAACTCACGCATTCCAAAAGTTATAGCTATTTTATCTTCTTTTTCCTTTTGCTGCTTTATACTAACATTCATAGTATAAATATTTGGGTGAAATTCATCCCATAACAATGGCTTGCTGCCCATTGGGTACACGATTTCTACAGCAGCACTGTCACCGGCAACTTCAACTTCCTTTGTAACAACTTTCAGTTTTTCAGCCATGGAATTGTTTGCAGCAGCTATTACATTAATTGTTGCTCTAACACTTTTTCCGGTACTATTGTTAATCTGTACCCGGGCAATTACCTGCTTCTTCTCAATATCAGGATATAATTGAACATCTTCAATATAAAGAGCCGGCCTGGCGGCAATAAAAAGCTTTCCAATCATGCCATTCCAGTTGCTTTGTGTATGGTCTGAAATACTGTGAGAGTTTTGGCCGACATTAAATTCCTTAACCCTGTTATCTATCCGAATGGTGATTGTATGTTTTCCTGCGGTTAAAACCTTTGTCAGATTAAATACATGTGCAGTTCCGAGGCTGTTCCTCATTCCAATTTTTGTACTATCAACCCACACCATGGTTTCCCAGTGACTGCGTTCAATAAATAGTTCCACATGTTTGCCATTCCAGGATGCAGGAATAGTAACGCTTTTTTGATACCATGCCGGACCTTTATAATACTTGACTGGTTGCAGCCAAAAAGGTATTTTAATATTCCCGGGCTGACGGTATTTTGCATATTCTGGTTTAAGGAACCAGGAGGAGTCTTCAATGCTTCCTGTCCAGGGTGTTTTTAAAGTAATATCATCCCCTTTACCATTCGTTGTCATTGAACCGGGAAGCAAAATCTTGTCGTTCAGAGTTTTAGTAAACCATTGCTGGTTCTCACCTTTGTCTGATGAGTCCATTTGAAAAAGCCATTCTCCTGAAAGGTTTATATAGTTCGCATCCTTACGGTAGCTGTGCTGACTTTGATTTTGCCCTGTTAAATGATTGAAAAACAGCAATAATATTCCTGTTATTAAAAATGTAACTTTTCTATCTGAATTCATTTATAATGATGTTTTTTATAAGAATGGTAACAGGAGATAATAGGGAACAGGAGTTTAATCAGCCTTTACTAATTTGCGCATGATGCCTTTTATCGCTGTAAATGTTAATAGCCTGGATTTTGTTTTAAATTCTTATTCTGGTCTATAGCAATCTGCGGTATCGGAAACAGGTAATTGCTGGAAGCATTAAATTTGCGATTACCGCCAGGCACAGTTACAGGCGTATAAGTCAATTGACCATTTGCACCGGCCAGTATAGAAATACCGTGCAATTCCCTGTTGAGATTAATGTCGGCTATATGCCAGCGTATTAAATCCCACCAGCGTTTATCTTCGAACGCCAGCTCCACCCTTCTCTCCCGGCGTATGGCCTGCCGCATCTGATCCTGGCTTAGACCCCCGGGCAAGGCGCTTAGTGCTGATCTTGCACGCACTTTATTAATGGCATCATATACAGAAACATCGGGGCCAACAGCTTCATTTTGGGCTTCAGCATAATTGAGCAACACTTCCGCGTATCGGAATATATAATAATTCTGCCCGCTGCTGTGACCATCCCAGTTGTCTGCTCCCAATGTTATTTTATCGCTCAGCCGTTTACGTAAATAATAACCTGTCTGCCCGGCGTCATTATGATCAGACAAATCTATTTCATTAGCACTGCCCATACCTTTGCGGGTATAAATGGTATCATTATACCAGAAAGATCCATCATATACAATAGACTGATAAAACCTTTTTTCACGATGAAGATACGGTTGCTGCGGGTCATACCCCGAAGCAGGATCTGTAATCGGCAAACTATTGTCCATGTCATAATCATCTATCAGCTCCTGTGTAGGATTTACGCCGCCCCAGCTTGTTTCAACACCTCCTTTGGTAAAGGTTGGGCCTGTTACTCCTTCAATAATGCCACCTTTTACTCTCGGTATATACTGGCGGTACAATATTCCCTCTTTGTTATTATTACCTTCGGTTAAAAACAGCTTTTGATAGTCAGGATATAAGTCGTACATATTTCCATCAATAATCTGCTTATTGGTTGCGGCTGATTCTGCAAACTTATGAGCAAACAATTCGCACCAGCCTTTTATTGTAAGAGCTGCGCCTTTAGTAGCTCTGCCTGCCTCATTTATTTCAGGTAAATCCGTAGATATTGCGCTTAATTCATCGGTAATAAACTTAACTGTTTCATCTGAAGTATTTCTTGCATGAAATGTCTCATCTCCGCCTGCAGCTAAATTATCAGGTTCTGTAATCAGCGGCACTCCTCCATAAGCCATCCATAGCTGATGATAAAAGAAAGCCCGGAGCAACCTGGCTTCTGCTATCCTTTTTTTCTTAAAATCGTCAGGAAAACCAGAGGCTGTAATCTTTTTTATAAATAAATTAGCTTTTCTTATACTTCTGTAATTATCCGTCCAGTCGTAAGGAAGGCCGCTTGAGAAAGACAATGTAGATGGTGTATAGTTTGCCTGTTGCGCCAGTGTTCTGGATAAAGGCCAGGGGAAGCCGCAAATAGAATTGTCAGACCAGTTATCAAAAGGATCATACATATTATTGCCATCGGGAAGCTGGCCATAAATATCATTGAGAAAAAGATCTGCGGTATTTGCATCTGAAAAAACAGCGTTATCGGTGAGCCTGTCATGAGGAGTTATATCCAACGACTCGTCCAATGATTTCTTACAGGAAGAAACTGCCAGAGAAATCATTACTGCCAGAATACAGTAATAAAAGTTTTTAATATTAATATTATTCATCTTATTTTCTTTAAAAAAGTATTTTATTAAAATGTAACATTCAGCCCTATTGAAACAACTCTTTGCTGCGGATAATACTGACCTGTGCTTACGCTTACTTCCGGGTCGAAATTTTTAAGGGCGCTCCAGGTTAACAGGTTTTGCCCTGAAACATAAAATCGTGCAGATTGAATTTTAATGCGGCTCATAACACTTGCCGGAAGTGTATAACCTATTTCACCTGTTTTCAATCTTAGGTAAGATGCGTTCCTGATCCACCACGAAGAAGTTTGTGTGTTATTTTGAACAGGTTGTGTAGTAATCCGCGGATTGGCAGCATCCTGATGGGTGGGAGTCCAATAATCGAGGGTACCAATAACCGCAGAAGCAGAGTTAACAAACGGCCAGGCGGCCTGACCGCTTAAATAAAAATCTGTGTGTGTGGCTCCCTGAAACAAAATGGTCACATCTAAGCCCTTATAAGTAATACCCGGTGTAAATCCGTAAAGTATCTCCGGAGCAGCAGGATTGCCGGGAATAACAGGATAACCAATACGTGTCTGATCCATGTCATCTATTTTACCGTCTGGTTTTCCATCCGACCCGGTCAGGTCTGCATACCTGAGATCACCCGGATGAACCTGTCCCCAAGGCTGAGCAGCTATACCAGGTTTTAATGTTCCATCGGGATTAAAGTCTTCGGGTTTAAAATAACCTAATGCTTCATATCCAAACTGGGTACCTAACGGCCTTCCTGTTATCCGGCGATTTGGGTTATTAAAAGTTGCTTTTGTTTCATATACCTGCAATAATTTATTTCGGGCATAAGTCACGTTTGCACTGAAGCTTACATTAAAATCACGGGAAAGACGATGAAAAGTTCCAAGCATCAATTCAATACCATGATTGCTGATTGCACCGGAATTTACCTGTGATAGTCCGACACCATATTCGGAAGGCACCGTTACTGTCGGGGCAAATAACATATCGGTTCTTTTTTCAGAAAAATAATCTGCTTCTATAGTCAAAAGCGCATTCCACAAATTTGCCTCCATGCCTATATCTGTTTTCTTAGCTCTTTCCCAGGTGATGTTAAGATTGGGTTCGGCATTTTCATACAAACCCTGGGTAGTAATTCCATTTAATACCGAGGCATTTCCATATAAAGTATATGAATTAAGATATTGAAAAGGCGAACCGGCTAAGGCTCCTGATTCTCCATAAGATCCCCTGATTTTTAGATTTGATATCCAGGGAATATTATCCTTAATAAAATTTTCTTCAGACAATCTCCATCCTGCTGAGAATGCAGGAAAAAAACCAAAGCGATGTCCCGGGCCAAAAAAGTAATTGCCATCGTATCTTCCGGATGCTTCCAGCAGGTATCTGTTGTTATAGCCATAAGTTACTCTGTACACTGCCGACTTTTGTTTTGCTTCTGCAGAGTAACCATAGTTACTGATATCAGTAGAGTTTGAACTGCCGTTATTAAGTTCTGGTACAGAAACATTATAATTAGACCTGCCTGCTCCAAAAATGGATGATTTGGTATTTCTTAATTCTATAACGACCAGGCCTGAAAGATCATGTTTACCAAACGTGTTATGATAATTAAGATAACCCTGGTAAGTAAAAGCCTGACTTTGATTGTAAGAAACAGAATAGGTAGGTTTTGCAGGGCCGTCGGTGCCTGCAAGCGGATATGTTTTGGTAACAGGATCATAACTGTAATAAGGAATAGGCGTAAGCCATGACCTGTTAAAAGAGGTAATGGCAGCGGAAGGATTTGCAGGATCCCCGGGATTAAAAGGATTAAAATCATAGCTCACTACTCCTTTCACACTTAATCCTTTGATGAATGGTAGCTGTTGTTCTAAGGAAAGCTGGTTTAAAAGAGTATAACCGGTTGTTTGATTATAGCCGCTATGATATATGTTTCCATACGCCGAGCGGCCAATATAACCACCCCATAATCCATTGCTAAATGTTAAGGGCGCAATCGGGGGAGTCCGGAATGCCTGGTTAAATATGCTCACGTCACCAACAGAAGGGCTGGTAGAACGGCCGGGAAAATGCCTGTCTTCCACCCTTCCATTTATAGACAGGCTTACTTTAGTAGTTTTAGTTGCGTCCGCTTCGAGATTTGCAGTTAAATTATACCGTTTGTAGTTTGTAGGCCCCCAGGCACCATTTTGAGAAAGAAAACCAACACCTGTATAATATCTTATTCTTTCACCGCCGCCGGAAAGCGAAAGATTATGACTCATTATAAGCGTATTTGGATTGATTAATTCCTTCAATACGTCGTGATCGGGGTGACCGTCAGGATCACTGTGGTCTTTAAACTTTTGAAGATCATCATCCGAGTAAGCATGAGGAGCGCCTTCATTGTCATCAGCGGCATTAAATAAGGTAGCGTACTGATATGCGTTTACAAACTTTGTAAGCCTGGTAGGGTTTTGTAGGCCCGCATAGGTAGTGTAAGTGAGAGCCGGTGCGCCCGTCCTGCCTTTTTTTGTTGTAATTAAAATTACGCCATTTGCTCCGCCCATACCATAAGGCGCTACCGCAGCAGCATCTTTTAAAATACTGATTGAGGCAATACTATTGGGGTCTAACTGCGTATAATTTCTGGGTACACCATCCACTATCACCAATGGCTGCGTATTTCCGGTAGTGCTGATTCCCCTGATTAAAATCCTTGATCCGTCACTGCCAGGCTCACCATTGCCCTGCGTAGCTATAACCCCTGTAACACGGCCTGCAAGGCTATTACTGATGTCTGCAACTGGTTGAGCTGCAATGTCGTCTCCCTTTATACTTGATACTGCTGCTGTAACTGAAGCTTTTCTCTGTGTGCCATATCCCACCACAACCACATCACTCAATGAACTATTAGACGAACCAAGCGAGATAGTAAGATATGTTTTTTTACCAACAGTAATTTCCTGTGTTTGAAAGCCAATGTAAGAAACTACCAGCACAGTTCCTGCACGGGAAACACCTATGGAAAAAATGCCTTTGCTGTCTGTGGTTACCCCTGTATTGGTTCCTTTTATATTGATGCTGGCGTTAGCTAAAGGCGCATTTTTATTATCAGTAACCACTCCGGTAATATGCAGACTGGTTTGTGCAGATAATGTAAAAGCTGAAAAAAGAATAAGAAACAAAAGCGGGACTTTTTTTAAAAATAGCCGGAATAAATGAATGCAGATGGCATTAGCAGGAACAATTGTGTTCATAATGGCAGATTTAGTTTATTTACAAACAATCAAAGAAGTGTAATGAGGTTTCAAAAATAAGGACACCGAAAATGAAAATAAATGGATGATATATTGTTTTTGATGGATTATTTTACTGCAATTATCTCCGGTATGTTTAATAACTTTAATTATGTAATTGTAAAATTTCAGGCTGTAATAATCAGATATTTACTTGTAACGAATTAAAACTTATACTAATATAGCCGCAAAAAACAGGTAATTATTTATAATATAACTAACCTCAATAAGATAAATGAAGCCTGTTCCTAATAAAAAGAAGGATGGTTTTGCCGGTCAAAAAGCAGTTGTGATTCCAAGGAAAATATTGTCTAAGCAGTGTGAGGAGAATTCTATAATAGCGTCACTTTATATTACAGATATAGGATTTTATCCGAATGCTAAATTCCATTACAGAGTGCGTATCCACGGGTCTGACCAGTACATACTTATTTACTGTATAGACGGAAAAGGCGAATTAAAAATCAATAAAAAGAAGTTACCCATAAGCGGCGGATCTTTTTTTGTTATTCCGGTCAATATCCCTCACACATATAAAGCCGATGAAAACGATCCATGGACAATATACTGGATACATTTTAAAGGCATACAGTCAAACGCAATAGTGAATTTGTTAATAAAACAATTAAACGGAAACCTGGGATGGCTGCCTTTTAATGAAGACCGGATTCGTTTATTTAAGGATATCTATGCACACCTCGAAAAAGGTTATAGTATGGACAATCTTACCTACGCCAACATGTGTTTATGGCACTATCTTAATTCTTTTATTTTCAGCAGTAAATTTAATGTAATAAAAAAAGCTGAGCAGTTCAATGCTGTAGAGCAATCTATAGCGTTTATGCAAAAAAGTATAGAAAAGTTTCTTACGCTCGAAGACATCTCGCAGTCTGTTCATTTGTCACCCTCACATTTTTCCTTTCTTTTTAAGAAAGAAACTGGTTTTCCTCCTATTGAGTATTTTAATCATCTTAAAATTCAGAAAGCCTGCCAGTTTCTTTTATTTACTGACCTTAAAATAAAGCAGGTAGCCTCTGCCTTAGGCATTGAAGACCCATATTATTTTTCAAGAATGTTTACTAAGGTGATGGGTATTCCGCCCAAAGAATATAAGGAAAAGAAAATTTATTAAACTTATTCTGTTATGGAAGGCTATTTACCTAATAGTGATAAAAATATCGATAATATAAGCCCGCTTTTCCTGTTTTAAAAGGTTTATACAATTTATTTTTTTTATATGAAATAAAGAAGTTTTGTTTTATGCAAGATCCAAGTAGCAAATGCAACTTTAGTTAAAAAATTTTTTTGGAGATAATACAATATGTCAACCTATTCTTAGGAATACACTGTTTGGTGTAAACTAATTTCAGTATAATACATAGATTTCTGTTTTTAATTAAACGACCGTTTTTTTATAATACTGTTGATCTGCCGGCATTAGGTAAAGCTCCCTTTAACTATTAATAAAAGGGAACAAAAACATTTAACTTACAAAATTTACAGTTATAGGGCGTATTCGAAATTGTGAAAATTCTTTCATCTCTCATTTTCAACAAAAACGCACACCAGTGCATACAGTAATCTCAGCAGTACATCAACGAAGGCTACCAGCACATTGTTGATATAGACCTTAAAAGCTTCTTCGACAAAGTAGGCCATTTTCTACTGTTGCAACTGTTGTATGGCAAGGTAAAATGCACCGATATTGGTCATGCCCATGCAGCCCAATCCTATTTGAGGTATCATTAATCCCTGGCTTCCTAATTTTATTTGTTTCATCTTTTTTGCTATTTATAATTTTAATTATTCTCATTAAAAGCATTTGTAAACTCCCTGGCAAAATCTTCTAACTTTTTCTTGCCAAATTCTTTGGGTTTATGCAGTTCGTAATCCGCTTGCATTTCCCCTGTGCGCACTTTGGCATACATCTCTACAAAGCCTTCGGCTATTTCGGGGTTCATTCCTGCGGCTTTCAAGCCTTCCAACATTTGGTCATCGGATAATTGCACCCATTTTAGGTTGGGCTTGCCAATGGCTTCGCCGAGGATTTTTGCGATTTCGTTACCGCTGCGTTCATCGTTGGCCACGTAAATCACATTTCGGCCTTCGGTGAATTTTTGCAGTTCTTCGGCAGCTATCGCGGCAATATGTTCAGGGGCCACCCAATACTGCGTGTCATCCGGATTATCATTTGTTGCGATAATCCCGTTGTTTTTTATCGAACCAATATAGTTATACATGTTGTAATAGAAGCCGGTGGGGCGCAGATGTGTCAGGCTGATGTTGGGAATCTCTTTAAGAATTTCCTCTACATTATGATGGCCGATGATAAGCCCTGAATTTTTTTCCATGTGCGCTCCAATGCTGCTAAGGTGTACTACCCGTTTTATACCGGCCTGTTTAATGGCCGCTGCATAGTTATTGGCCACATTGCTGTAATAAGCCAAAAGGTCAAGGTTTTTGTCAAAATAATTATTGGGCGGTATCATGCAGTAGGCAGCATCTGCTCCACTGAAAACCTGGATAACAAAATCACGGTCTTCCAGCGAACCTATTGCAGCGTTTGCTCCTAAGGCTTGAATGTCATTTTTTCTTTCCGTGTTGCTGCTTATAATCGTAACTTGATTACCTTTTTCTATTAATTCCTTTGTCAGTGGCTTGCTGATGTGTCCTAACGAACCTGTCACTAAAATTTTCATTCTTTTATTTTTAGTTTTTAAATGCAAAAGTAATTTTTGTTTTATTATCCTTTTTCATAAGCCGCCGCAAATTCCTTTGCAAAATCTTCCAATTTCGTTTTACCCAGTTCAGGCTCATTTTTTACATAGTCTTCGCCCAGTTTGCCGTTATGGATACTTCTGTACAGATCTACAATGTTATTGGCAATCGGTTCTGGAACGCCATGTTTTAATAAATTTTCTTTCTCTTGTTCGTCAGTGATCAGCTTCCATTGCAACCCCGGTTTGCCAATGGCGGCTCCTATAATTTCAGCACTTTCATTTGCGGTTTTTTCATCGCTGGCCACATAGCGAACTTTTTGTGTATCGCCTGTTTTTATAAGTTCTTCGGCAGCCACTGTTGCTATATCATTGGGGTGTACCCAGGCTATTTTGTCGTCGCCTCCATAATTGGCGGCTATCATTCCGGCATTTTTAATCATGCCTGAAAAGCTGTACATATTATACATAAGCGAACCGGCACGCAGGTATGTAATGGCTACACCTTCAAGGCTTTCTAATATTTGCTCTACATGGTGTGAGCCAAGGATCAGGCCTGTGCCCTCGTTTAGGTGTGCACCCCAACTGCTAAGATGCACCACCCGCCTTATGCCGTTTTTACTAATTGCATCTTTGTAGTTGTTAGCAATTTTTGTATGGTATGCTAACTGATCACTCGCTGCAAAATTTGGGGGAACCATACAATACACCGCATCTGCCCCGTTAAATGTTTCGGTTACAAAAGCTGCATCTTCCAAAGAGCCTATTGCAGCTTTGGCGCCGAGGCCTTCAATTTCCTTCTTCCTGTTTTCACTGCTGCTAACAACTGTAACAGCATGCCCTTCTTTTATTAATTGTTCAGATAATGGCTTGCTCATGTGGCCGAGAGAGCCGGTAACGATTATTTTCATTTTTATTTATTTTTATTTGAAACAAAGTTCCGCAACGAATATAAAATAGACGTATGTTAATCTACTCTTGCATACAGAACTTAACTGTCAATTCTTATTCTGTTTAGGCACCGTAAAATTTGTATTGGTCAGTTTCAAACTTGTGTCCCAAAGGTCTTTTTGGAAAGCCAAATTGTAAGTGTCCTTAGAAGATTTAATTTCTTTTTCACCTTCAAAGTATTTTCCTTTTGCGTCTTTGTATTTGTCTGCAAAAGCAAGGTTTGCAAGTCGTTTTCCAGATTTTTCTGCGGTATTTACATTGGGTACAAAAAGTATCAATGCTTTAAAAACATAGTCAGAAATAAATTTTAAAAAAGGCGGATAATTTCTTGCGAGCCCTGTTCCTGGTACAAATCCAGGGTCGAAAGCGTTAACATGAACATTTGTATTTACAAGGTGGTTTTGTAATTGATAAACCGTCATTATATTACAAAGTTTGGAAGTTGTGTAACGAGTCTGCCCACCTTTTAAATCTTTTTGAATTGTTTTTTCAGGATGTGCCAACAAATTTGCATTCGTGTATATTGGTGCTGGCATTCCTGTTTTTTTCAGTGGGTCATGTGTGCCGCTTGATGTAAAAATAATTCTTGCAAACTGATTCATAAATGGCAGAAGCAATTGTGTCAATGCGAACGAGCCTAATTGATTTATTCCAAATGTTTCTTCAAAGCCATCAACAGTGTATTTAGTTTCACCTACATTTTGTATTCCTGCATTATTGACCAAAGCTGAAATACTTGGATTTGGTAATTTAGAAAGTACTGTTGCAAAATCTCTGATGGATTGTAAAGAACCTAAATCCAACGGAATACAAATCAAGTTTTGGTGATCTGTTTGTTTTTTAATTTTTTGAAGAGCTTCGTTTCCTGCTTGTACATTTCTACAAGCTAAAATAATTTGCTGGCTCGGGGCGATTTTCGCCATTTGCAAGGTGCATTCATATCCTATTCCGCTATTTGCACCTGTGATAATTATTGAATTCATTTTTTATACTTTTTAAATTATACCACAAAGGTCAATTGTATTAAAATGAAATCATTTGCCATTTGGCAAAAAGTATTTTAACTGCTAATATTTTTTCTAATTCGGCTCAATGATGATTGTGTAATACCTAAATATGATGCTAAATACGATAATGGAATTCTGTTTGCCATTGTTGGAAAACGTTCAAAAAAATTAAGGTATCGTTCTGTTGCATCTTCTCCTATCATTGTGCTTATTTTTGTTACTTTCTCTGCAAAACCTTTTGTCGTGATTTTATTGACGATTTCGTCCCAACCCACAATTGTAAATGAGAGTTCTTTCATCGCGTCTTTTGAAATTACAATATATTTGCAGTCGGTAATTGCTTGTGCATATTCTGAAGAAGGTATGTTTTGATTATAACTGTTGATGTCCACCACAAAATTATTTTCGTCAATAAAATATTTTGTAATCTCATTCCCCTTGTGGGTGTAATAACAAATTCTAAAAATGCCTTCGGTTAAGAAAATAACTTCTCTCGGAATTTTTCCTGCTTCTTGGTAATAAGCATCTTTTTTTATTTCCTTTTCCACACCTTTACTTTTTACCAACTCGATTTGCTGTTGGTTAAGGTGTCCGAATGTGAGTAAATAGTTTATTAAATTGTCCATAAGTACAAAGGTGGTAAATGTAAATTTGTTTCAATTTGTCAAATGGCAAAAAAGTAATTTTTCGTTGGTTTTAAGGTTGCGTTGAAGGTCTGGCAGGGGCTGCAAGATAACGATTCAGGGCTTTGTGTGGTGGTGGGAGTCAGGGAATCAGCTTAGCCCAGTTTTTTTTCTCAATTAAAAGATTGTCTAAACTCCAACGGCGAAAAGTTGGTTTTCTTTTTGAAAAGATTACTAAACGACTGCGAATGTTCAAAGCCCAATTCATGAGCTATTTCACTTACAGATAAACTGGTGGTTGATAATTTCTCCTTAGCTTTTTCTATAAGTTTATTATGAATGTGTTGTTGTGCATTTTGCCCGGTAAGGGAACGCAGCACATCACTTAAATAACTGGAAGACATGTATAAATTTTCGGAAAGAAATTGAACTGTCGGAATTCCATATGTCAACGATTTTTCGTTGTTGAAATAATCATCTAACACTTCTTCCAGATTTTGTAACATATGATTGTTGACCGTTTTCCTCGTAATGAACTGCCGCTTGTAAAAACGGTTACTGTAATTCAGCAATAATCCAATTTGTGATATAATTACATCATGGCTGAAATCATCTATCCTGCTTTTTAATTCATCATCAATTATTTTAAAAACTGATATGATAGTTTCCTTTTCATTATCTGAAAGATGCAATGCTTCGTTGGCAGCATAAGAAAAGAAACCGTATTGTTTTATTTGTTTTGACAAAGCGTAAGACAACAAAAAATCGGGATGTATCAGCAACATATATCCTGAACTTGAATTGTCTTCGGGAGGCGTTTCAAATACCTGGTTAGGAGCAGTAAAAACCAATCCGCCTTCACCAAAATCATAATGATGTTGCCCGTATTTTGCCTGTCCGCAAAGATTGTTTTTATAGGCAATCTTATAGAAATTGAGAATGAATGAATCGCCCAATTCATTACTTTGGAGTTTGACTTTTTTAATATCTATCAAACTTATCAGCGGGTGCAAAGGCTTTGGCAGCCCAAAAACCCGGTGCAAGTCAGACAAAGATTCAAATTTGCGGGGGGAATTATCTTCCTTTTTCATGGCGTAAATTTAGATTAAACCTACTTCAAAGTTTTACCAGGGAATTTCTCCTGTAGCTGGGTTATATTCCTCACTGAAAAACTTTCCTGTCGGTCCGTCACTGTCAATAAGAACATACTTTAGAATGCGTACGCTCGCTTCCTCCACTGTACCTGTGCCCCTGTGATTATTGAAATCGGTTTTAATAAAGCCCGGGTCAACTGCATTTACTTTTACTTTTGTATCTTTTAATTCGTACGCAAGTATAATTGTGTACATGTTTAAAGCAGATTTTGATGGCTGATACACTGCTCCTTTATGGCTGTAATACTTACTGGTTGTATCGGTAGCTAACGTAAGCGAACCCTGGCTGGAACTCACATTTACAATGCGTGGTTCAGGCGACTTTTTCAATAAATCTATAAAAGCCTGCGTTACCCTTATTACACCAAATAGATTAGTGTCAAACACTTTTTTAAATTGATCAATGTCTGCAACCAGGGCTCCCTGCGGCATTCCGCCGGTAATGCCAGCATTATTGATAAGCGCATCCAATACTGCGGTTTTCTTTCCTATTTCAGTACGGGCTGCTTCTACAGATTCGTCGTTGCTTACATCAATCTGTATGGCTTCTACATTGTTCCAGCCATCAGACTTTAATTTTTCTACTGCTTCCTGTCCATTGCTTACATCACGGCTTCCGAGATACACATAATATCCCCTTTGCAATAGTTGTCGTGCGGTTTCAAACCCAATACTTTTATTGGCTCCTGTGATGAGTGCTTTTTTCATTTTATTTATAGTTTTATATATTATTTTCTAAGTCCCGCTATATTGGGCTAAAGCCCTTATCGAGTAAAATACCCATGTCAGTAGGTGTAGCCAAACGTAGCCGGACATTGATAGTTTCATTTATTTGTTATAAGCCAGTGCAAAGTCTTTAACAAAATCTGCCAACTTCACTTTGCCTAGTGTTGGTTTGTTGTTGTTATAATCTTCGTATAAACTTCCATTGCCTTGTGCAGCTTGCATCTCCACAAAGCCATTGGCAATCCATTCGTTCATACCTGCACCTGACATACCCTCAAAAATTTGTTTAGCAGGAATTACCCTCCATTCCAAACCGGGCTTTCCGATTGCCTCACCTATAATGTGAGCCACTTCATTTGGCGACACTTCATCGCTTGCTATGTACCGGACTGTTCTTCCTGCGAATGGCTTTTCCATTTCATCTGCAATGGCAACCGCAATATCCAAGGGTGAAACCCAGGGTTCTTTTTCATCACCTCCATAGCTCTGCATAATTGTACCCTGGGTTTTTATAGTTTGCATAAATCTGAAAATGTTGGTATAAAAGCCAACGGGGCGCATAAATTTTATGGAAACATCATCAGGAAGTTGTTTCAAAATATTCTCTACTGCATGGTGAACGGCGAGGCTGCCATTTCCTTTATTTGTATGGGCACCGATGCTGCTCAAATGCACGATGCGCTTTACACCAGACTGCTCTACGGCTTGCTTGTAGTTGCTGCCAATCTGTTTGAACGCAGCAACAAAATCGATGCTTTTGTCAAACATGCTTCCTATACCTTCCCATGCTTCCATCAGGTAAACGATATCCGCTCTTTTGAAAGTTGTTGTTAAAAAATCAACATCCTGCATAGTGCCAATGGCGGCTTTCGCTCCCAGTGCTTCAATTTCTTTTTGCCTTTCGGCTTTACTGCTGATAACGGTAACTGAATGCCCTTTTTGTACCAGCGCTTGTGTGAGTGGTTTACTGATGTTACCTAAAGAACCAGTAAGTACGATGTTCATATTTCTTTTTTTAAATTTTGAAATACAAAGGTCTTAAGGTGTAATTTATTGAATGTAGTTTAATTAAGGAATTATGTAGTCAAAATGAGAAAGTCTTTGAAATATCAAGGTTAGTTCGGGTTTTCGCACCATTACCGATAACGTTTGATGGCTTGGCAAAAGGTGGGATTTTAAGCACTATAGTTTATAATATACGAAGCACAAATGTTGAACCCTGCGCAAACGTGTCTACGAAGCACGAAACCCCGCCTTTTGCCAAACCTCTTGTAGCGGTAGTGGTTTTGTTTGTTCGCTATTCATTTCGCTAAACGACTGTCTAAACGCTAACGGGGAAAGCTTAGTTTTTGTTTTAAACAACCTACTAAAAGACTGAGAGTATTCAAAACCTAGTTCATAAGCAATTTCAACAACAGTCAATTCGGTGGTAGATAATTTTTCTTTTGCTTTTTAAATAAGTCTATTGTGTATGTGTTGCTGTGCATTTTGCCCAGTTAAGGAACGCAACATATCACTTAAATAACTTGGCGAAACATTTAGGTTGTCTGAAAGAAATTGAACGTTAGCTATTCCGTTACTTAATGACTTTTCGTTATTAAAATAATCGTCTAAAATTTCTTCCAACTTTTGTGACAGATCGTCCGTTACTGCTTTTCGTGTAATGAACTGTCGTTTGTAAAATCGATTAGAGTAATTCAACAATAATTCAATTTGCGAGAAAACTACATCTTGGCTAAAATCATCAATTCTACTCTGCAATTCGGCATCCATTATTTTAAAAATTGAAATAATCGTTGCCTTTTCACTATCTGATAAGTGCAATGCTTCGTTGGCAGAATAAGAAAAGAAACCATATTGCTTGATGTTCTTTGCTAGATGGTAGCCAATTAAAAAACTGGGGTGGATAAAAATGTATAGCCTGAGTGGTCTCCGTTATCATTATTACTTGCTACTAATTGATTTGGAGAAACGAAAAATAATCCCCCTTCATCAAAATCATAAAAATGATGACCGTATCTAAATGTCCCTTGAAGATTGGGTTTATACGAAATTTTGTAAAAACTAGAAATAAGGATATTGGGCAATCCACAAGTTTCAACTTACTTGTCCGTATTATCTATTAAACTCATCAACGGGTGCAAGGGCTTTGGTAAGCCGAGCACCCGATGTAAATGAGATAAAGATTCAAATTTATAAGGAATATTTTTCCCCTTTTTCATTTTCCAAATTTAATAATTAACCATACCTACCAACGCTACATTACCAAGGGATTGTTTTGTTTTCCCACATAGTAAACGTACCTGAAGGTGCGTCCGGACCAAGCAACGCAATACGTACCACTTCACGAGAACCCTCCTCCAGAGGCTCTATACCCTCATATCCGTTAAGGTTCGTTTTGGTGAAGCCCGGCGAAACTAAGTTAATTTTAATTTTTGTCGCTTCCAGCTCAACCATCATGGCCAACGTAATAGCGTTGAGAGCGGTTTTGGATGCAGGGTACACGACACCGTAGTATGCGTGATAAGGATAGGTAGGGTCTGCGTTTCTTGCCAGCGAACCAACGCCGCTCGACACGTTGACGATTCGAGCATCTGACGAATTGCGTAGGAGTGGCAACATAGCCTGATAAACAGCGAGTACGCCGAACACGTTGGTTTCCCACACCTCACGTACTTCATCAAGAGATGCGTTGCTTGCCAAGGTTATCTTAGCGTACTCCTGTAAGGACAGACCAAGCTGCTGCTTTCTCGTATTTGAGATAGCTGCGTTGTTGACCAGTAGGTCGAGGCGACCAAACTCTTTGCGTATGCGTTCTGCCGCCGCAGCTATTGAAGCCCTATCCGTTACATTGAGTTGGACTGCGATAGCGCCCTCCCCAATATCTTTAGCCGCAGACTCGCCTCGCTCAAGGTTGCGAGACCCGACCAGCACTGTGATTCCGTTTGCCACAAGTTCCTTTGCTACCTGAAACCCTACTCCTTGATTAGCTCCAGTAATGAGGGCAATACGTTCATTCTTCATTTTGTCCAATACATTTGATTTTAAAATAAATAATGCAACTAAGGTCAATAGATATGGTTTGTTAAATGTAGCCTAATTGAGGAATTGTGTAACCAAAATGAGGATGTCAGGTAATTTCAAAAGTTAGTTGGGTGTTTCGTAATGTCTTAACCTATGTCAGGAATACACCGTTTGGTGTAAACTAATTTCAGTATAATACAGACAATTTCTTTTTATATTAAAACGACCTTTTTTTTAAAATACTGTTGATCTGCCTGCATCAGGTAAAACTCCCTTTAGCCGGATTATAAAAAACCCTTTTAATTAATCAAGTTTTAATTATTTCAACTTGTATCTTTATTTAAAATTTAAACGATACGAAGCTGTTGAATGGCGAGTTTTTTACTTCTGTTTGGAGACCAATTATTATGGTATCTGGCTCAGGCCTAATATGCATATTTCCTTCCTCCGGTTTTCCTTAAACTAAAATAATTAACGAAAATTACAATCCAGCTCATATAGCATTAAAAGTACAACAGTTTACGAAGAATATGCAACCCCCTACTGATATTGCTTTCTTACATAATGGGTGATGTTCGGGCAATGGAACAAAAGGGAAAATCCGCGGAATTAAAAACGGAAAATTAAACGGCAGTTATCATGAGGCGCCGTTTATGGGGTTTTACTCTTCAAACAATTACCCTTAACTAACAGCCACATTATGAGTAGATGTAGACAACAGGACTTACATCGTTTGAAGTATGACGCACAGAACTACGTGTAGTAAGGATGCTTCATCTTTGCTTCACTTGCCGTATTTATGGCCACACCTTCGGCTGTTTAGACTATATACCTTTATTGCAGCCAATAACAAATACACTACCAATTCAACTGTTTTTGTTTGATACATCTTCAATTTTTAATGCAGGAATAAAATCAATTATACCTAACTTAGCCAAAGATTGCAGTTTTAGCAAAGTGGTGAGTAATTCGGTGAGTAAGAAGTTTAAGCCACTCATAAGATATTGAAAAAGAAAGACTTAAAGGAGATATGGAAAGTCCCGTCCGGTCCGCTCCCTGAAACAACAGTTCAAAATGGTTCATTAGTACCACCCTATAAAAACAGAAGATTATTAGACTTAGATAATGAGCAATGGAAACAAATCCCGGGGATGGAAGGAAATTACCTGCTTTCAAATTAGGGCAGGGTAAAATCATTACCTCGACTGATTGAAAGGCCTCAGGGAAATTACTGCCTAAAAGAAAGAATACTGCTTTACGTATAAGTATTCAAACACTTAAAAACGCGGGATCGATTAAATTTTTAAATGTTGTCATCAATTTTGAAAGAAGATTTCGTTTTATATAAGCAGGATCGTTACTTTCTCTTCGTTGAAGAATTTGATTGGGCCGATATAATATTGGTAATTGTTGCTATAGATGGCTAACATGAATACGCGGTTTAAAAATATAGAGCTGTCTAATAAAAGTGAGATGATGTTTCAAACTTATAAAAAGGAAGAATTAGAGAGCTTTTTTAAACAAGCTTAAAATGATAATTCAATACGATTTAAAAGGAAAGATAATTAAGTTATCCTTCTTCAAATATCATAGAAAAAGAAACAGGCTTTGATGCTGGTATAATCAGTGATGTTGTTAAAAGAAAAAATAATAATTATAAAGAATTTATATGGAAGTATAAAACATAGAAGTTATCTCAAAAATATTCAACCCCAATAGTTATTTCAACCTATTAAACAGTTCTTTTGAGTACTGGCAATTAATGTTTCGGAAGTTCCTTAGACCTATGAACTTATATTTGTACTGCTTAAGCTTAGTCGGTAAAATAACTCTTGGATATTTCTTTTCAGACTTCCCCGCACGTTTACGCCAATTATAATGTAATTAAGCACAATATTTAACTCACTTTGTTGGTATAAGTCTCCAATTCCCCCATCATTCTCATGCTTCATATAAATACTGAAGAACGCTGATCTATTTCTGAAGGTTGAACGTCAAGAATTGGTTGTTTTCCATTTGTTGCTTTTCGACCTGCTTTTTAAATAATATAGGCTAATGGGTTACATTCTTATAACAAACGCAGCTTGCCATTAAGTTTTTCTGTCGTCGGGATACATAAAAATTTCACCTTTTATAAGATTTCTGTGAACACTGCCAACATACTTCCTATATAACGTTGTGTCTACGTACCTTCCTGCGTTTTATCTTTCTTCTAGCAGATATTTATATATTTACGCACACCTTCTTCGTATTGCCAAAAGTTTCCATTACTGACGGAATAAATTTGACCTGTACCAGGGCATTTTATGTTTGGATGACTAAGCATAAACTCACCAATTGACTGTTCGAGGGTGAAGCCTTTCACGAGGATGACTGCAATTACATTTGTTAAAAGCCGGGTGTGTATCCAGGAAACATAGGAACAAGGACAAATCTTTTGCAAGGTTCTTTTGTCTATAGGCTTTGTGCGCCTTGTAAATGTACCCGCATCCTGTCTTTCGGTTCTTTTACAGGCAGGTGGTATTGCCCGAATAATAATGATGTTTTCTTGTTTCTGTTTATCAGATCTTATTTATAGAATCTAACAACAAAACGTCCCTTCCAAATACCTTGTATCACGTTTTATTTGTTTTAATATCGTTTCTGTAAATTATTTGCCTTTCATCTTGTTTTGTCACTTTTTTCCATCTTTTTTATTACCCGGAGAGAAGTTCGTTGTATTACAATGAGAAGTATCAATAGTACAATCGCTAAAAGAAAGAGTAACAAAGCGTTGGGCTTCGTAGGCTGAAAAGCGAATAATAATGCAGACGAAACAGCAGGCGGATGCATGGCATGAGCCAATATCATTACTGTTATTACAATAATCATAGCGAAGGATGCTCCCAGATAACCAGGGCCGGCAATGAGAAGGGTGAGATACCCAATAATAGCGGCAGAAGTCTGTGCAATTGCAAGGGTGCGAATACTGTTTGTTGGATGTTTTGGATCCAGATAAATTAAAAACGCGCTGGAGGCAAGAGAAGAAAACAACAATTGCTGTTTACTAAATTCTTTTAATAATATGAGCACACCTATTACCGTAATAGCCGGCATTATAGCTAAGGTGATTTCTTTTTTTTAGATTATACCTGTCACGCATTAAGAGTTGTGATTTTTGCTTGCAATATCCATCTTTTTTACATGCAATAAACGATGCAGTAGAAAAAGGATCTTTGCGAACAGAACAGTTAGGGTGGAATTAATAACGCATTTTTTATTTTTACGCCTGGAATGGCTCAAAGTGAGAATAGTAAATAATAAATGTTATTTTGCTTCGCATGGATAAGCAGGGTGTTTATAGGAGTATAAGGTGTTTCTTTTTTTTAGTATGGATATTTATGCCTGTATTACTGAGCGCGCAGTCTGCTGTTGATAAGTATAATTTTTACTTAAAAGCCAGCAACCAGGTTGTATTTGTAACGGCGGCTGCCTGGAATGCCACCCAGGGTTCCATGCAATTATACCAACGTGCAGGCAATCAGCAACCATGGAAACTGATGCATAAGTTTGCAGTAACATTGGGAAGAAACGGAGTAGCTTTTGACAGAAACAGTACGTTGCCTAAACCCGTTCCTGCAGCGATTAAACAGGAAGGCGATGGAAAATCTCCTGCCGGCATATTCGGGCTGGGACCTGTTTTCAGCTATCATCTGCTGAATGGTTTAAGAATGCCTTTTAAAAAAGTAGATACAACTGATATTTGTGTAGATGATGTTCACTCTGCTTTTTACAATACATGGGTCAACACAGATACTGCCGTGCGCAAAGACTGGAACAGCTTTGAACACATGAAGGCCAACGATAGCTCATATGAATATGGGGTGTGGGTGAAATACAATTCAGATCAAATATTTTCTGGTAACGGGTCATGTATTTTCTTGCACGTTTGGGCAGGCAATACATCGCCTACCGCAGGATGCACCGCCATGGAAAAGCAAAATATGATTATGGTTATACATTGGCTTAACGATACGCAACATCCCGTTCTTTTGCAGGTCGTTGAAAAGGAGTGAAGCTTTCCCGTTAAGACACATTGCCTGTTACTTTCTCTTTTTAAATTAATATAAATTTATCCATAGTAAGGTTTATCAATCTTCTTTGTTAGTTTTTTATATTAACGTTCGGTATAATATTTTAATTTTAAATTTTAATATAAACAATTCAGTATGGCACAAAAAGTAGCAGAGCAACCCGTAGGGCATTAAGGCTTGTCGCATGTAATAGCTCTTCTGACCTTTATCAATTCTTTTAATATTTATAATGTATATTTGCATCATTCATATACTCTCTCTTAGCAGGCCCGATAATCTTCCTTCTCCTTTAAAGCTTCATCTGGTCACAATGATGAGCAGAATATTTAATCAATCTTCACATACAATTTGGAAGGTTGTCATTTATTGTTATAAACATTTATTGAATTGTTATTCGAAAATTTGAATTTAATTGAGCCAATTTTAAAAGCGCTCAAAAACGAAGGATATACCAATCCTACCCCAATACAGGAACAAGCCATTCCTGTAGTATTAGAAGGTAAAGATTTATTAGGATGCGCACAAACAGGCACCGGCAAGACGGCTGCTTTTGCCATTCCCATTTTACAGGTATTGCATCAGCAAAAAGCGGTGCAAAGGGGACCAAAGCAAATAAAAGCGTTAATACTTACACCTACGCGTGAACTTGCTATACAAATTGGCGAAAGTTTTATGGCTTATGGTGAATATACGGGTCTTAGCCACCTCGTGGTTTTTGGCGGCGTTTCGCAGGTGCCGCAGGTCAATGCATTGAGGCACGGAATTGACATATTGGTCGCCACCCCGGGCAGGCTTCTTGACCTGATCGATCAGCGTTATATTAATCTTCAGTATATTAGCACGTTTGTGCTGGATGAAGCTGACCGGATGCTTGACATGGGTTTTATCCACGACGTAAACAAGGTAATTGCCAGGCTTCCAGCTAAAAGACAAACTTTGTTTTTTTCCGCTACGATGCCTAAAGAAATTGCTAAACTGGCTGATAGTATCTTAGATAATCCGCTAACAGTATCGGTAACACCCGTTTCGTCAACTGCTGAAAAAGTGGAGCAGGCTGTTTATTTTGTTGAGAAAGAAAATAAGCCATCGTTGTTGCTGCATCTGTTAAATGATAGCGCTATAAAGAGTGCACTTGTTTTTACCCGCACAAAACATGGTGCAGATAAAGTGGCTAAGTTTCTCACCCGCGCCGGCATTGATGCTGATGCCATTCACGGTGAGAAATCACAAATTGCAAGGCAACGTGCTTTATCACATTTTAAAACGGGACAACTGAAGGTATTGGTTGCCACAGACATTGCTGCCAGAGGCATTGATGTAGATGACCTGTCACACGTTATTAATTATGATTTGCCTAATGTGCCTGAAACCTATGTTCATCGCATCGGACGTACTGGCCGTGCAGGAGCAAGCGGCATTGCTTTGTCGTTTGTTGATACTGAAGAGCGTGCATATCTTAAAGACATCAATAAGCTTATTGCCCAATCTATTTCTGTTATAGAGGACCAGCCGTTTCATAGTAAAAACACAAGAACTGTAAATAATCATACAACAGCGAGGTTTACCCATCGTTCATCAAACAGAAATAATCAGCCAAAAGAAAGAACGTGGACTAAAAGAATGCCGGAAAAGCTAAAAGCTGCTTTATAAAAAATAGTGTTTAAAGTAACTTCCGCGGTACACGGCTTTTTGGCAAACGTTGTACTGTCGAAGATGTCAGCAGGCAAATCGAATAGTAAATATCTGATAAAAAAATAAAAAAGCTTTTGCATTCGCAAAGGCTTTTTTATACAGTAAAATTCTCCCTTTTATTATTAACAAAAAACTTAAAAAAGATTGTTATAAATGTTTGCAGGATGAGAAAATTTTTTTTACTCCAGTGATAAATTATTTTCGTAATAATTTAAAATTTTCAAACGGAATAAATAATCATACTTTGTACTAATGAGGTTTGCACGGGACCTGTCTACATTATTCTTTGCTATCAGGTAGTCTACCTGTGTTATAGCGCCTGCATTAAATCTTACTTCTGCTGTTCTGAATGACTCTGAAAAGTCGCTGACTTGCTGTTGCAAGGTTTTATACTTTTCCAGCGAAGCTGTCATATTGAAATAAGCCTGTTCTATGTTCTGATTCAACTGTGTTTTTACGGTTTGTTCGGCCACTTCCGCAGTTCTCAGATCAATCTTGGCCAGCGCTACCCGGTTTCTTGCTCTGAAGTTGTTTAATATTGGTATCTGTATACTTAAATAAACAGAAGTATTATAGTTGTTCTTAAATTGGTCTCCATAACTAATTTTTTGGCTCGAGTAGTTTGTTCTTGTAGTCATTACAGGTACTTTCGATCCTGCTATATCTACATAATCGCCTGAGGAAGTTTCAACCGTGTTTAATGGTATGTCTTTAGAAGCAGCATTCGAATAATTTGTCAGCAGGTTTCCGCCTAAGTTTATAGTAGGATAATGTAAACCTCTGGCAACCTGTACGCCTTTTGCTGCACTTTGTTTTCTGAGTTCTGCTGCTTTTACAATTGCCAGTTGTTTTAATGAGACATCATACAAGGCTGCAGGATTACTATTATATCGGAGCGTGAGTGTATCAGCGGTAATTTTGTCTACAGTTAAGCGTTCGTTGTAAGGTACATTCATAAGCTGCGCCAATAAAAGTTTTGCAGCGTTCAAAGCGTTTTGATTAGAAACAATAGTAATTTCATCGCCTGCCAACTGTCCTTTCAGATCATACAGCTGAGCCGGAGGAATAGCTCCCGATTCGTTCATGATGTTTAGGCGCTCCACTTGCCTTCGCGTCACTTCGGCCTGGTTTTTTGATTGCATCAATTGTTCTTCACTGCTTAGTATCTGCAGGTAGGCAAGTATTACGTTTAAGGTTACGTTGTCTTTTGTTTGCTGCAAATCCATTTTGCTGGCTTCATAGGAAAGTGCATTTTGTTTAATCAGATTTTGCATCTGAAATCCGTTAAACAATACTACTGATGAACCAAGACTATATTGACCATAAGTGAATTGCTGATTTATGTAGCTGTTGGTGAAGGGGTCAATACTGCGTCCCTGGTTAATACCGTGATTTGCATTTGCAAATAAATCAGGAAAAAGGTTAGATTTTGCCTGGTTTACATTTACGGCACCTGCCTGCATCTGAAGGTCACTTTGCCTTACCTGCAGGTTATTTTTAATGGCTGCGTCAACGCATTGCTTCAGTGTAAGCCGGTTCTGATTACCAGGTTGAGAAAATACATTAAGTTGCCCGATAAACAACAGGCATAAAACACCTGCTATAATTCGTTCTTTCATTTTATTTATGCTTTATAAAATTGCTTGATCCCTGCTTTTATTTACAGTTCTATCCTTCCGTCGAGCAGGCTCACTATTCGGCCGCCATATTCTGCATTTTTTTCCGAGTGTGTTACCTGTATTATTGTTACGCCATCTTTATTCAATTCGGTAAAGAGTTCCATTATTTCCTCTCCCTGTTTCGAGTTAAGGTTACCTGTCGGCTCATCGGCAAGTATCAGTTTTGGCTTTACTATGAGTGCACGGGCAATGCCGACCAGTTGTTGTTGGCCACCCGACAATTGAGATGGAAATAGATCTTTTTTGCCAACGATCTGAAAACGGTCTAATATATCGGCCACCATTGCTTTGCGCTCAGAAGATTTTACATCCTGGTACAGCAGCGGAGTTTCTATATTTTCATACACCGTAAGTTCATCAATCAGATGATAAGCCTGGAAGACGAAGCCGATATTTTGCTTATAGATTTTTGAACGTTGCTTTTCCTTCAGGTTCTGTACAGCTTCTCCCATAAAATAATATTCACCTTCATTCGGTTCATCCAGCATGCCTATGACATTCAATAGAGTTGACTTGCCCGAACCGGAAGGTCCCATAACAGAAATAAATTCTCCTTCATCTACCGTAAGGTTTATATCTTTTAAAATAAAAACAGGTTTGCCGCCCTGCGTATGCCATTTTGAAATGTGTTTCAGTTCTATCATTTTTACTTTTTTGTTAATCATTAAGTTAATAAGTCATTAAGTCAATACGTTATCACGCCATTTTGTTAAGTTGGTGAATTGTGTTCTTTCGTCTTCTTTCTATCCAAAAAAATTCCAAAGATCCCACACATCCCTGTTCAGACAATCCTTTTAATCCAATACGGGGTGGTTCTAAAGTATAAGAAAGAATATGCCAAAAAGAAAGGCATTGATAATCAGGAATTTAAGAAATATATTTACAAATACAATGTTCGTTTATGATACAACCTGTGTTCGCTTTTGTTACAGTATCCAGGGTGAAAAATTCCTTATTTTCGAATTTATCGTTCCATTTACACCCCCAATAAGTATATTTTTTTATTCAGAAGAAAGTTTTTTAAACCAAATAACAACAAATAGTGTTAGTTCTTTTTTACTAATAGCGATTGTTATTCCGGGTGCTTTAGTTGATTATTCAGTTGTTTTTTGTTATATCAAACTTTAAAAATTGTTTTAAATTTTTTATATTGTAATAGTAGTCTTGCCGTTTGTAAATTTGAAGAAATAAAAATTATTTTATGGGAGTCTGGCGACAGATAGCAGAATATTTGTACATAAAAAAAAGAAGTCCTAATGCTCCTCATTCTCAATGGATGAAATACATGCACGGCATGAACAGGATTTCTATTTTAATATTTTTAATTGCGCTCATTATTATGATTATCAGGTTGGTACTGATTCCTTTGTTCAGATAATTTTCTTCAGCAGTCAGCCTAAATTTTGTTTGGCTTTCCTGCCTCAGCTTGACTGAGACAATTTGTTGCATTCCTAATATAATATTTGACTGTAATTTTTGTCTGCATATATAAGACATGCACAGAAAGTTTATTTTTCTATTTTATCACAAACAAACCTATAATGCCAACGAGGTAAATAATTACTACAATAAAAGAGTCTATCCCCATTCTAAAAATTTGTTTTTTGCTTCGAAAAGTAAATCCATAAACATAGACCGTTGTTAAAAGCATAGCCAAAGCTGTTAAGTAAACATCAGTTTTTTTCTCCATTGGTAATACCGGTTTGCCTGAAATAAAAGTAGCTGCCAAAAAAAGCACTGGGAGGAAAGCATTCCCGCCTAAAATGTCGCTGAGGGCCATTTCATTATCCTGTAATTTTACGGCGGCAAGGCCTGTAGCAACCTCAGGCAGGGAAGTGACAGTAGCAAGAATAGTTGCTCCAAATATTACTCCCTGCATTCCAATATGCTTCGATATAGCATCGCTGCTAAGTGTAAGAGCTACGCCGGCAGCTAATGTTACGATTGCACAGGTAAGAAAAATAATAATATTTCTTTTTGTGTTTTTTTCCTGTTTTTCAACTTTTTTATTCCCCTTGTCAGAAAAATTTTTTGTATTGCCAGGTCCTGTTTGAGAAACACCGGGTTTAGCAATCCAGGGTAAGCCGCTTTTAGCTTTGCTTACGAAATAAATACCTGTTATCCAAAAAATAAGAATAAGCAAGTCTGCAGGTGAAATGCGTAAAAAAATTAAAGAAGAGGGAAGTTCATGACCCATTACCGTGACAGCCAAAATTGCTATTACCAATATACCTTCCAAAACCGGGACAAGAGAATTGACTGAAGAGGTAAGTGAAAATTTTTTTCCGGCGCCGATGAAATCTAAAACTGCAATCACAACAGTCTGAATAGCAATACCGCCTAAAATATTACCTACAGCTATGCCTACATTATTAGCCATTGCAGAACTTATTACAATGGCAATTTCCGGCAGATTGGTAACTATTGCGAGAAGGATTATACCTCCAAGCGCTTCGCCTAAATTAAATCGTTTTGAAAGCGCATCAGTTGTTTTCGATACCTGTACGCCTGCAATCCAGATAGCAACACAGGAAGCGGTAAAAATGCTTAGTAATAAAGGAAAGGAAAAAGAAGAAATATTCATAATAATTTAAAAAAATAGTCAAATATCAGGTTAAATCATTACAAGAAATATTTACTTTGGTATAATTTGCAGCCTTTTTAAAAGCGAAAAAATAAATAGTGCGTTTTTTATAATTTTCTGCACGCCTTTCTATAATAATTGCGTATTTTAGCATTATTAGTCTATATTCTATTAATTTTTCCACAATTTTTATTAATTTTTCGACGTTTTTTTCTCTTTCTATCCATATACTCCTATCTTTGCGCTCCCAAAAATAGTATGTCTAAACAAGCACTGATTAAACAAGATGGTTCTATAGTTGAAGCCCTTTCAAATGCGATGTTTAGGGTTAAGTTGGAAAATGGTCATGAAATCATTGCAACAATTAGCGGGAAAATGAGGATGAACTACATAAGGATTCTTCCTGGTGATAAAGTGGGAGTGGAGATGAGCCCTTATGATTTAAGCAGAGGCAGAATTATTTTCCGCTATAAATAATAAGGGATCAAGGTTGAAATCAATTAAAATCATTAAGATCTGGGCCTGAAGAATATAAATATACTTTAAACGCTTGAAGCCTTGCAGTGTGAAGACTGCAGGAAAAAGAAAAAAATCAAATCATGAAAGTAAGAGCATCTATTAAAAAACGCAGTGTAGACTGCAAGATAGTGAGAAGAAAGGGCAAGCTCTATATTGTAAACAAAAAAAATCCCCGTTTTAAGCAGCGCCAGGGATGATACCTGGTTGAAAGGTACAGTTGTTTGTAGACAATCAAAAATCAGAAATCAGAAAATTATAAATCAGATATTAAAATATGGCTCGTATTGCCGGTATAGATTTACCTAAAAATAAAAGGGGCGAAATAGGACTTACCTATATTTATGGTATAGGTCTTTCTACTGCCCAGTATATTCTCCAAAAAGCTGGTATAGATGTAAATAAAAAAGTTAACCAGTGGAATGACCAGGAGCAAACTGACATTCGTAATATCATCACCAATGAGATTAAGGTGGAGGGAGCTTTGAGAAGTGAAGTTCAGATGAGCATTAAAAGGTTGATGGATATTGCCTCTTACCGAGGTCTTCGTCATCGCAAGGGTTTGCCTTTGCGTGGCCAGCGTACGCGTACTAACAGCCGCACAAGAAAAGGTAAGCGTAAGACAGTTGCCGGCAAAAAGAAAGCGCCTAAGAAATAATAATTACACGTTTCAGGTTGCATGTTGCAGGTCAACGAAGCTAACACCTGTAACCTTGTAACTTGAAACCTGTAACTGAAACCTGTAACTTGAAACCTGTAACTGTAACCTGAAACCTGTAACCTGTATTTTTTATACCAGCCGCCGGATCTTTTACTGCATAGTAAAAAGGAGGGGCATAATTTATAAACAGAAGATTACCTTAAAAAAGAATCATGGCGAAAGCACAACAAAAACCAGACAGCGCAAAAGCTGCTGCCAAAAAAAGAATAGTAAAAGTAGATGCTTATGGTGACGCCCACATCAGTGCTACTTTCAACAATATTATAATCAGTCTTACCAACAAAAATGGCCAGGTTATAAGCTGGGGCAGTGCCGGAAAGATGGGTTTCAGAGGCTCTAAAAAGAACACTCCCTACGCTGCGCAGTTAGCAGCACAGGATGCAGCTAAAGTTGCTTTGGATGCAGGGTTAAAAAGGGTAGATGTATTTGTAAAAGGTCCGGGTTCGGGCAGGGAAGGCGCCATTCGTGCACTGGCAAATTCCGGTCTTGAAGTTACCATGATAAAAGATGTAACTCCCTTACCTCACAATGGTTGTCGTCCACCAAAAAAACGCAGGGTATAGCCCCCGACCCCTAAAGGGAGTAAATAAATATGGGTTTTGAAAGGGGAAATGAATTTTATTTATAAGCTGGTGCAGCTCGAATTTTAAGATTTTTAAATGAACTGTACCGGGAACAAAAAAATCTAAAAAAAGTAAGATAATGGCAAGGTACACTGGTCCTAAAACCAAGATTTCAAGAATTTTCGGAGAACCGATTTTAGGGAACGGAAAATGGTTAACTAAAAACAGTAATCCTCCCGGAATGCATGGAGCACAGCGTAAGCGTAAAACGTTAGGTGAGTATGCTACCCAATTGAAAGAAAAACAGAAAGCCAAATATACTTATGGCGTATTAGAAAAACAATTCCGTAACACATTTACAGAAGCCGCACGCCGGAAAGGTGTGACAGGCGAAAACCTGATAAAATTATTGGAAGCTCGTCTCGACAATACAATATACCGGCTAGGTATTGCTACCAGCCGTCCGGCTGCAAGGCAATTAGTTTCTCATAAACATGTTACAGTCAATGGTTTTGTAGTTAATGTACCTTCTTACCAGTTACAACCTGGTGATACTATCGGTTTAAAAGAAAAGAGTGCAGGAAACACAGCCGTAACCAGCAATATTCGTGGTAAAAATCAAAAATTTAGCTGGTTAGATTGGAATGAAGCTGAACTGAGGGGAACATTCATTGCATACCCCGAAAGAGAAAGTGTTCCTGAAAATATCAGGGAACAGTTGATTGTGGAATTATATAGTAAGTAAGGTGAGTGGTGAGACGTGAATAGTAAGTTTTGAAAAATCTCAGCTCACAATTAACAACTGACAACTCACATAAAAATTAAATCAACAAATTATCAATATTAAATGGCCATATTAAATTTTCAGAAACCCGACAAAATCGTATTACAGAAGGCTAATGATTTTGAGGCACAGTTTGAATTTCGTCCCTTGGAACCAGGTTACGGCCTTACCATTGGAAATGCACTTCGCAGGGTGTTATTAAGTTCGCTGGAGGGTTATGCCATCGTCGGAATAAAAATTGAAGGTGCAGAGCATGAATTTGCTACACTCAAAGGAGTTACAGAGGATGTAACCGAAATTATTTTAAACCTTAAACAGGTTCGTTTCAAAAAGAAAGTTGACAGCGAAATCAATTCAGAAAAAGTAACATTAAGCATTAAAAATCAAACTGAGTTTACTGCTGGTATGGTTGGTGATGCCACACAGGCTTTCGAAGTGATGAATCCGTTGCTGCTTATTTGTACAATGGATAGCAGTTCAAAACTTGATATTGAAATAACAATAGCCAAAGGTCGCGGATATGTACCTGCAGAAGATAACAGGGTAAAAGATTCCGTTTTTGGTTATATACCAATAGACAGTATTCACACGCCTATTAAAAACGTAAAGTACACTATTGAAAATACCCGTGTTGAACAAAGAACCGACTTTGAAAAACTGCTTATGGAAGTACAAACGGATGGTACCATTCATCCGGAAGAAGCTGTAAAACAAGCTTCGCGTATTTTGATACAGCACCTGATGATTATTACTGATGAAAATATCACTTTCGACAGTAAAGAAGAGAAAAAAGAAGACCTTGTAGATGAGCAGACACTGCAACTTCGTAAGGTTCTTAAAACTCCTTTAGAAGACCTTGATTTATCAGTTCGTGCCTTCAATTGCTTAAAAGCAGCAAAAATTAATAGTTTGAGTGAACTGGTTCAATATGAGCAGGAAGATTTGATGAAGTTCAGAAATTTTGGGCAAAAGTCGTTGAGCGAGATAGAACAAGTGCTGAATGAAAGAGGTTTAGGCTTCGGAATGGACCTTGGTAAATTAGGTGTGGATAAAGATGATTATTAAGTAAAAATTTAAAATAAAAAGTAAAAAGGCAGAGATTAAAATTTTTACTTTTCAATTCACAAAGATTGTAATTCCTGACACGGTACAATCTATAAAACAAACAAGTCATGCGTCACGGAGACAAAGTTAACAACCTCGGCCGTACAGCAAGCCATCGCGCTGCCCTGCTGAGTAACCTGGCAAGCCAGCTCATTGCAAACAAGCGTATTACTACAACATTGGCTAAAGCTAAAGCTTTAAGAACTTACGTTGAACCGCTTATTACAAAAGCTAAAGATAATACAACGCATCAGCGTCGCATTGTCTTCAGTTATTTGCAGGATAAGGAAGCCATCAAAGAACTATTTGATGTAGTTCGTTTGAAGATAGAAGGTCGCCCAGGCGGATATACCCGTATCATTAAATTGGGAACCCGCATAGGTGATAATGCGGAATTAGCGCTTATTGAGTTGGTCGATTATAATGATGTATACGGTAAAGGTACTGCTCCGCAGGAGGAAACTGTGGGTAAAAGGACGCGTCGGGCCGGCCGCAGAAGAAGCGGTGGAGCACCAACTACCGGCGAACCTCAAACAGTAGTTACGGAAGCGCCGCCTGCAACAGTTCCGGAAGTTACTTCTGCTGCAGCTCTTCCTGCTTCAACAGACGCTTCTGCTGATGAAGCGGTTATTAATAATAGTACTGAGCCACAAAATCCGGCTGTTGAATAATGATTACTGTTAAAAATATAGAAAGGCAGGGTTTTCAATAACCTTGCCTTTTTTTATGTTAGTAAGTTTTGAAAAGTTTATTTATTGATAATAATAATTTTGATATTCACTTAAATAAATATAAATACTTAGGGAAATATAATGAACAATCAACCTAATGCAATTTTGCTTTTATCAGACGGGACTTTGTACTATGGTAAAGCTTTTGGTAAGAGAGGCACGACCACTGGTGAAATATGTTTCAATACAGGCATGACCGGCTACCAGGAAGTTTTTACTGACCCCAGTTATTATGGACAGGTTGTAATAATGAACAACGTACACGTAGGCAACTATGGAGTTAAGGAGACAGATGTTGAAAGTGCAACTGTAAAAATCCAGGGATTAATTGGTCGAAACCTTGAAGAATTATACAGCAGGAAACAGGCGAAAGGTTCATTGGATGCATACCTTCGTGATAATGAAATTGTAAGTATTGAAGATATCGACACAAGGGCATTGGTTGCTCACATCCGTACATCAGGGGCCATGAATTGTATCATTTCATCTGAAATAACAGATATAGACCAGTTAAAAGCCGAGCTTGCCCGGGTGCCTGATATGAGCGGTTTGGAACTTGCTTCAAAAGTTTCCACAAAGGTTGCGTATGAAGTGGGTGATTTGAATTCTGATATTAAAATTGCAGTAGTCGATTACGGCGTTAAATCTAATATTCTCAAATGTATGACAGACAGAGGTGCACACGTAAAAGTTTTCCCTGCTACTGCTGCTTTAAGCGAAATGAAGACTTTTAATCCCAAAGGATACTTTATCTCAAATGGTCCCGGCGACCCGGGAGCTATGAGGTACGCAGTAAATACTGTAAAAGAGATACTGGAAGAGAATAAACCACTTTTTGGAATATGCCTCGGTCACCAACTGCTGGCTTTGGCTTATAATATTCCTACTTATAAAATGCATCATGGCCACAGAGGTTTAAATCATCCGGTTAAAAATCTTATTTCCGGTCTTTGTGAAATAACAACGCAAAATCATGGTTTTGGTGTAGATACTGAAGCTGTAAAGAATAATCCTGATATCGAAATCACGCATGTCAATCTCAATGATGACAGCATAGAGGGAATTAGGGTAAAAGGTAAAGCTGCTTTTAGTGTTCAATATCACCCCGAAAGTTTCCCCGGTCCTCATGACAGCAGGTATTTGTTTGATGAATTTATAGAAAGTGTGAAGACTAATATGCAGAACTGATACTGACGAGGGTTGAAGGAATATTCATGAAATTGGATATGAATCATTTTGTTAAGTATTTTGGAAACAACCGCTTTTCTTTTAAATATTAAGACTTAAAATTCACCTTTTCGGGGGGGCAGGGATATGAAAATAGCAATTATTAATGGTCCCAATTTAAACTTGCTTGGAAAACGGGAACCTGGAATTTATGGCAATCAAAACTTTGAACAATATTTTGATGAGTTACAAAAAAAGTTCTCCGAAACGGTGTTCTCCTATTATCAAAGTAATGTGGAAGGAGAGCTGATAAATAAAATCCAGGAATATGGATTTGAATATGACGGAATAATAATAAACCCTGGCGGATACACACACACTTCAGTTGCTATAGGGGATGCTATTGCTGCTATTCCCGCCCCTGTTGTCGAAGTACATATCAGCAATGTTGCAGCAAGGGAAGAATTCAGAAAAATAAGTTATGTTTCAGCAAAATGCAAAGGCACAATAAGCGGTTTAGGATTAAAGGGATACGAATTGGCCGTACTCAGTTTAATTAAAGATGAATTTAACAGGTAAAGGAATTTTTATCATATTATAAATGCTTAGTCAATTTCTATATCTTATCCCGTAGTGGCATTTTAACATGTTATTCCTTAAAAATCTCCTTTAATCATTTTAATTTAGAAGTTAAAATAAGATACAAGATGAAGTGGATGTTTCTTTCTTTACTTTTTATATCCTTTTCCGGGTCTTCTCAATGGAAAAGTTATCGTTTGACAAATAGCGGAGATACGATTAATTGTATAGATAAAAATAATCAGAAGCAGGGAAGATGGTCGGTCAAAACAGAAGAGGTGAGAGGCGAACCTGGCTATCTGGAGGAAGGCGTATACAAAGATGGAAAAAAAGAAGGAGTGTGGAGAGTGTTCACTTCTATGGGAGATTTATTTGCTGTTGAGAGGTATCGCTGGGGTAATAAAGACGGTAAAAGCGAGTACTATAGCATTTCCGGTCCGGTGAGGGAAGAAAGCTGGAAAGCAGTGAATCCTGAAAACCCCTATGATACAATAGACGTTATTGATCCTGTCGATCCTTCAAAAGTAGAAAGAAGAGTGGTTAAAATTGAAGGCAGCGCAGTAAAACACGGAACATGGAAATATTTTGACAACGCATCAGGGGAAGTTGTAAAAACAGAAAATTACTTTCTGGATAAGCTGCAGGAGCCGGCAAAAGCGCAAACTGCTGATGGCTCCATTTCCTCAACTGACTCTTCATCTGCAAAGGCAAAAGCTCCTGCCAAAGTTATACCAAAGGAAGTGTTGGAATTTGAAAAAAAGATCGGTAAGAAGAAGGTGAAAGTGATTGATGGATCTACATATTGATTGTAATTGCTGCTATAAAAAGGCATTTATTTTAAAGTCTCTTTTTTCGGAGCCTGTACCCTTTTGCCTCTTCAAAATTATATTGTTATATAACTCCCCTATGAGATTCTCCCGGTTGCAAAATATTGTTTGAAGAAAAGTAATTGAAATCGTAAGGCCTTGTTCCAGTAATCCCAGTCGTGCTTTCCCGGTCTTTCAGTATAAGTATGAGGAATGTTTAACCGAAGCATTTTTTCATGCGTTCTTCTGTTGGATTGTATCAAAAAATCTTCAGTTCCACAATCAAAAATTATTGCTACGGAATCTTTCGGATATTTCTCTATAACATTTATCACCGACCAGTTGTGATAATATTGGCTGTTAGTGATAGTGTCGCCCAACCTTTTCTCAACATCATAGCCTTTGGTAATCTTGCTCACATCCAAAGCGCCGCTCATGCTTCCGCACGCCCCAAAAGTCTGTGCATGCCTGAACCCGAGAAATAATCCACCATGACCACCCATGCTCAGTCCTGTAATTGCCCTTGCTTTTCTGTCTTTTATGGTATGATAAACAGAGTCGATATAAGCAGGAATCTCGACACCAACGTTGGTTTCATAGTGCATGGTTAAATCAACAGGACTATCAAAATACCAACTGCTGAAGGCTCCGTCAGGACAAACGATCATCAATCGGTTTTCATCTGCAAGCTTTTGAATATCTGCATCCTTACTTACCCAATCACTGTAACTGCCGCTGTATCCGTGCAGAAGGTAAACAACAGGATAGTGGTTGTTGGAAGTTTTATAATCGGATGGAGTTATAACAACACACTTTACATTTTTAAACATTCCCGGGCTATAAATACTTATAGTGTCTATTGCGGCAAATGAACGGCTGAAAAAAGTAAAAGTCAGAATAAATAATAGAGATCTTATTTTCATATAGGCATCATTAAAAAAAATATCGATTAAGAGAAAGGGCAGAAAGAATTATTATTAACTGTTTTCCTGAAGTTCTGTTTTTATTTCTTCGGAAAGAGTTAGTAATACTTTATCTATTCGATTTCCATCCATATCAATTATCTCAAATTCAAAACCTTTCCACTGCAGTGTATCGCCCGTTTTAGGAATAGTTTTTAAATGGTGTAATATAAAACCGGCAAGTGTATTGAAGTCGTGCTCGCCCTCATTCATAAACTCTGTTTTTTCGAACCGGCTTAAAAAATCATAAAAAGGAATTTGACCATCAATAAGATAGGTTCCATCTTCTCTTTCCAATATTTCGTAATCATCTTCGTCTATAGGGCCAATATCACCAACAATTGCTTCAAGAATATCGTTTAGGGTCATCATGCCTTCGAGACTTCCATACTCATCTACAATAAAACAACTATTTGCATTGTATTGCTTAAATTTTTCCAATACCTGGTATACAGAATTGTTTTCCGGTACGTACAGGCCTGGTTTCATTAAATCTCTTAGCATAACGTCGTCTCCGGCAAGCAGAATGTTTTTAATTGAAACAATCCCCTTTATATTGTCGATAACGCCCTCGCAAAGCGGGTAACTGGTATGTACCACTTCACGCATTTTTTGTTTAATATCTGCCACGCGCGCATTTACATCCATCCACACAATATCGCTGCGGTGAGTCATAAGTGAGGTGATGTTGCGATCTCCAAGATGAAAAACTCTTTCGATAATTTCCTGCTCTTTTTCTTCTATAGCGCCCGTTTCCGTTCCTTCGTTGATAATTGCCTTTATTTCTTCTTCAGTTACGGCATTTTCTGCCGGTCTGATTTTGAAAATGGTAACCAGAACCTTGGTGCTTTTAGTCAGCAGCCATATAAAAGGATAAGTAACAAAAGAAATATAACGCATAGGAGCAGATACAATCTTTGCAATCTTTTCAGGTCTTGACAGCCCCAGTTTTTTAGGAACCAGCTCACCAATAACAAGTGAAAAATAGGTAAGGCACAAAACCACCACGAAAGTTGCAATTGCACCGCTGTAAGGAGCAAGCAAAGGATATTGGCGAAAAAAAATATCGATAGGGCCTTTGAGGTTTTCACCTGAAAAGATTCCCGTTAAAATTCCTATTAATGTTATCCCTATTTGTACAGTAGATAAAAAAGTGTCGGGATGATTAGCGAGATCAAGCGCTCTTTTTGCCTGCTCATCTCCTTTGTTTGCCTGTAATTCAAGCCTTGTTTTGCGGGCAGACACTAAAGCTATCTCAGCCATTGCGAAAAGCCCGTTTAATACAATTAATCCAAAAATTATTAATATTTCCGTCATCTTACTTTGTTGATGCAAAGCTATGCAAATCGAAATTGTTTTGAAAAGTATATAAAAAGTGATTCAAATATAAAATGTTATATGTAAAAATTATTCCTGCCTGCCCCAAAATTGCATGTTAAATTCTTTTAATGTACTATAACCATCGTATATCAACTTATACCCGGGTTATAAAGATTTTTACTTTCTAAGGGTTATCAAAACTTTTTTTTCCAATTCTTTATTTCTTGTGGAAGGATTTAAAAATTCAGCAGTTAACATGCTGATATGAAAATCAGGAAAGATGCCGAGAATATTGTATTGATAACCTTTAAGCTTCAATTCCTCAAGGTTGCCTGTTGTTGTGTAAATGGCTTTCGCACTGTCTTTTTCTAAAAATTTATCAAGGTCTGCAAACGTCTCTAATCTTTGTACATATCCCGGTGCATAAAATTCAAATGAGTATGACCACGAGCGAAACATAGCAGGAGCTTTATAATTTCTGTTGGCTTTTAACCATTTGCCCGCCATCATTCCCGATTGATAAGTAAGAAGAGGAGGATAAAAATAATTATTCAGGAATAAAAACAAAACAAACGAAAAAGCAGCGCCTGACATTATAATTCTATTAATTCCATTTTTTTTGAAAAAAATGAAATTTACAATTATTATTACGGCAGAAACGATCGCTGCTGAAATAACATTTCCAAACTTTGAATAGAAAGCAAGCACACAAACAAATAAAGCAGCAATAAGGAGCAAAATGTTTTGAAGCATTGCTATTTTTTTAAAAGTACCTTCCGAGTGCAAAGAGGCAAGATAAGCGGCAGTTATAATAGAAAACTGGGGAAAAATTATGACAATATAAAAAGGCAGTTGAAAACCTGAAAATGAAAACAATATAAAAGTCAGCGCGGCGCTGCCATAGATTATCCAACGGCGCAAGTCGGTGTTTTTGCTTCTTTTTCTGAATAATTGAATAACTGCAATATATAAAACAACCGACCACGGCAAAAAAGCCCATAGCGTAGTGTGGAGGAAAAATGAAGGGTCTCCGCGACCTTTGATGGGGCCGGTATTAAAAAATCTTCCAAACTGGCTATCCCAAAAAAAGAAACGTAATCCTGATACATTCGTTCTCCCAAATACAACTTTTTCCGGATGAAGATCAAACTGCACATAAAGGCTATACAACTCAGGAGTAATAAAGAAAAATATCAGCAGAATCATCAGCCACCAGCGATAGTTTATAAATTGTTTCCACTGCTTTGTAATTATCCAGTAAATAATAAAACCACCACCAATTGTAAGGAGCACAAAAATTCCTTTTGTCATTACGGCACAGGCGGACATCAATGCAGTAATAACTATATGTGACCATTTGCCGGAAAAAGCAGATTTATACAAATAATAAATGGCGCCGATGGACAAGGTGGTCAAATAAGGTTCTGCCCGTACATCAAAATTATTCAATATGCCATGCAGGGAAAATATATAAATAAGTATAGCAATTTTTGCAGTAAAGGTGTCGTGTAGTGTATTTGTAAGCTTATAAATGAACCAGATACCAGCCAGCCAAAAGACAAAAGCGGGAAGTTTATATGCAAAGGCTGTAATGCCGAATAGTTTGAAACTGAGCGCGGCAACCCAAAAAGGAAAATGCGGTTTATCGAGCCAGTCGTGTCCGTCTCCGTACAAATTAAACCATTCGCCGGTTAAAGCTATGTGTTTGGAAATGGTAGCATACAAGGCGCCATCAGGTTCCAGAATATCATTAAGCAATCCGTTTGCATTAATCAATATTCCTGCAATAAGAAACCAGGGAAATAATTTTTCGAAATATTTCATGTAGCGCTGCGGGAAATTTAGATTTTACCGGCGATGCCGGTATTCAATTTTGTCATCCAGTTATCAAAGAGGTGGCAGCTAAAAGATCCAATTCCCGCTCCAAGCAAAGCTCCGGTTGCAATGTCGCCGGGGTAATGTACGCCTGCATAAATTTGGGAATAACAAATAATAAAAGCCCATAACCATAGCCAGTACCATTTCCTGTTCAATGTTTCTTTTATCACATGAAACCAGAAAGTAGCCAGGCCAAAATGATTGGCTGCATGAGATGAAGGCATGGAAAAAAGTCCCCCGCAGCCTGCAATATTGTTAACAGAAAAAGGTAGCGATGGGTCGTGGCAAGGCCGAAGCCGCCCAATTAAAGGTTTTAAAATACTCGCACTGGTAAAATCGGTAAAGGTAAAAGTGACTAAGGAAAGTGCAATAATCGGAATTAAAAATTTGCGGCAGTTTTCATAAAAGAATAACAGGAAAAACAAATATAATGGTATCCATGTAAAGGGCTGGCGTATTAGAAGCATTACATCGTCAAGCGGGCGTACAGAAAGTTTTGTGTTTATGAGATAAAATAATTTTCGGTCTGCGTCTAACAACCGCTGGGTAATATTCATTATTGCAGGATTATTGGTCAAAGATAAGCGCTTGCTCCGGTATGATGTATTCCTATATATAGCAGAGTCTAAGGATTGAAATATAGAAATTATGTAAGATAGAAATTGAAAAAGGAGTTTTAATGTTGGAACATGGGTAATATCAACCTCACTTTTGCTCTTCCTGTTTGTTAGTTATACTTGAATTAAAATTGGTACAATTCTTTCTACTAAGAAGAAAATAATCAGAATAATAAATATCATTAGCTAAATAGTATGAAACACAGTTTTATAAAAACAATTCAGGGGCATCAGTTAGAATTCAACAAGCAGGTTTGCAAGGGATGTTATAAAGTATCACCGGCAAACGTAGAAATTAATAGTGTATTATCACTTGAGAAAGATGAAAAAGGTATGTGGAACGTGAATGAGACAGATCACTTGCCTGCGTGGTTCAATGAGATAAGCACGTATGTACATTATGCAATAGAAGAAAATGAAACTAAACAAAATAATAATAATTCAGCTTTTTTTCAATTTGCAAATCCCTTTTAATTATTAGAATTTCTGCAAATAACTTTTAAATATCTTTTAGCCCTTCACTTCATTAATTTACTTATAATTGTTTCAAAAGCTGCTTCAAATTTCATTTTTTGCGGCGGCTTTTGATTCATGTAAAATCTGGTATCATAGGTCTTATCTCCTGATGAAATGTTTGTCTTTATGTTGAACAGGTATTATTAGAATTTGCCGGAAAATACATTTTCAACAATTCCTTTTAACCATCACCTTTCTTTGAAATTCTCCATCTGTTAATTCTTATTCCTTCTCCGCTTCCCTCTTCAGATTGTCCATGCTTTTCTCCATAAAAGGGCCGATAGTTTTATCGGAAAAGATTGATGCAAATTTTTGCCAGGGATACCATTTTACCTTTTGAATGAAGTTCCAGTGCAGGATCATAGATGAAGCAGAGTCCCGTGGAATAAAATTAAATTCCCCTTCTACCGGGTTATTTTTACCGGTTTGCCATACAGCTTTTATTTTGCCCGGCACTGCTTCTGTAACGGTAACGATTGTATTGTCCATAGTAAGTGAAGCGCCTTTGCCCACTATTGTTGATGATAAATAAGCTTTGGCAGAATCGTAATTAGCATACCAATTCTTCCATTTTGCCATATTTTCTACAAATGCATATACAGAGTCAGCAGGAGCGTTTATATCTATAGCCCGTGATATATTTGTTTTCGAAGGCAGCAACAAAGAAAAGGCTGTCAGCAGCAAAAAAAAGAACACAAAACTTATCAATCCGAGTTTTACAAATCTCATATTATTCCCACTTAAAAACTTTTACAGCTACTGCATATACCACAACTGTCCACAAGGCAAGTATACCTAATTCGGTCAAACAATCACTTAAATGAGCGCCTTCAAAAGCAATTTTGCGCATTGCATTATTAAAATGAGTTAATGGAAGCAGTTTACAAAATACCTGCAGCCACGACGGAAAAACATCTATCGGAAAAAACGTACCTGCCAAAAGGAATTGAGGCAGTGTAACCATATTGGCCAACGGAGGAATTGTATTTTCGGTTTTGGCTATGCCGCTTACAATAAAACCAAATCCCATAAATAATATTAATGATAAAAAACTTAAAACCATTATTTCTAAAAATGTTGTTACTCCATGTACAAGCGTGTAATGAAAAGCAAACCTTCCTATTAAAATAATGATTACGGCAGTAGACAACTGAAAGATAACCCTGCTTATCGCTTCGCCAAGTATGATATAAGGCCGCTGAATAGGAGTGGCGTAAAATCTTTTTAAAACAAGCTGCTGCCTTAAATTAAAAAAAAGAAAAGCTACCCCAAAGACTCCTGCACTTAACAACGAAAATCCTAACTGTCCCGGCAAGATAAAATCAATGGAGCGATAAGTTCTGCCCGGTATCTTTTGAATGTTTTCTTGGATGGCTGCATAAGTTGGCGTGTTTGGATATTGCCGCAGGTTGATATTTGCTATTATAGAATTTATAATTGACTTTAAAACCTGTAAATTCTGCGGGCTTACCGACTCCGCACTTTTCATATCTATTATATAGGGAGGAGTTGATGCGTTGTTCTTTTGTATATTTATCACTGCGGTTATCCTGCCTTTTTCAATATCTTCCTGCAGTTGAGCATCTGCTTTACGAACGATCTTTATTCCGGGTACCTTTTTCAAGCCTGTATATACCGGGTTGGCAGTATCTGAAGCTTTATCGACAGCTATACTGAAGGAAATTGTATTAGTTCCGCCTATAAAGCCAAAAACCAAAATAAACACGAGCGGAAAAGCAAGGCTGAATATGACGCTTGAAGGACTTTTTAACAACGCTCTTAAACTTGCCTTCGTGATGGCCCAAAGAGCTGTAAACTGGTTATACTTTACATTCATAAATCTTAAAAAGGCAAAACTATTTTAATAATAAACAAGTCGTACTGAACTTTTATAAAAGGGTTTTTTGTTGATTGTATTACCTGATGCTTAATTGGAATGGTAAACGGGCCTGTGGAACAGCAATCATGCTTTTTAAATTCTGAAGTTGTTGCAGCACCTTATATTGCTCTGCACCTATCTCTTCTTTTATCGATGCAGCCTTTACATCTTCTTTATAGTTTTTCAGCAGATCTTCAATAAAATTCTTTTTTTCAGGATATTCCCGCAGGGTATATTCTTTCTGTTTACTCATTCTTGCTGCGCAAGCTATCGCATCATTTATGTTTCCTAACTTATCTACCAGCCCTATCTGTACCGCTCTCTGCCCTGTCCAAACCCTTCCCTGCGCTATACTGTCAACCACCTGCAGCGACAATTTTCTCCCTTCGGCTACACGGCTTTTAAATGTGTTATAAATGGTATCAATACTATTTTGAACAAATTGTTTCTCAGCAGCATTCAACGGCCGGCTTGCCGAAGGCATATCAGCAAAAGGGCCGGTTTTAACACCATCAAACGTAATTCCCAATTTGTCGTTGAAAAACTTTTTCATATTAGGAATGATGCCAAAGACACCGATGGAACCGGTTATAGTATTAGGCTCTGCAAATATGCTGTCTGCATTGCATGAAATATAATAACCTCCCGATGCTGCCACATCACCAAAACTTACTACCACAGGCTTTTCTTTTTTGGCAATTGAAATTTCCCGCCATATTTCTTCGCTTGCCAATGCGCTGCCGCCCGGAGAATTTACCCGGAAAACAATTGCTTTTATATTTTTGTCTAACCTTACTTTTCTTATCAGGTTTCTGTATTCGTCTGAACCTATTGTTGTCCCCTCTTTTCCTTTTCCATCTGTTATTTCTCCTTCTGCATATATTATCGCAATCCTGCCGCCGCCATTTGGCGTAAAATCTACTGCTTTGGCATATTTGCCTAAGCTTATAAAATTAATTTTTTCATCAGGATCGCTTTTTGTACTTTTTATAATCTCGCTTTTTACTTCATCGTCATATCTCAATCCATCTATCAGGTGAAATCTCACAGCTTCTGATGCAGTCTGTACAGTGCCTGCATTGGCCAACCCGTGCAACCGCCCGGTATCCAGTTTACTCTTTGCTGCCGCAGCCAGCAAAATACGGCTATATAAATCGTTGAGATAAACAGAAGTCTGCAGCCGGTTTGGTTCAGTCATCTGGTATGCCCGCAATGGCTCTGTTGCACTTTTAAATTTTCCGGCGTAAAAAATTTGCGGTTCGATTTCAAGCTTCTCTAAAGCCCCTTTCAAAAAAAACAATGTGCTTTCCAGTCCCCGCCAATCTACCGTTCCCTTTGGGTTGCAGTACAGTTTATCAGCTATGCTCGCTACATAATATGATTTCTGGCTCAGGACATCACCAAAAGCAATTATGAACTTTCTGCTTTCTTTAAAGTCAGCTAAAGCATTTCGCAGTTCTTCACTGGCAGCAAATCCATTTGCATTGTCATCACTTTTTATGTATATGCCTTTAATAGAACTGTCTTTTTTAGCATAAGCAATCATTCTCACTATGTCGTACAATCCAGGCACATTGTCATCAGCATTTCCTCTTAAGATATTAATCGGATCATCGCTTTTTTGCTCTTTGTATTCCTTAGTAAGGTCCACTACTAAAATTCCTTTGGCGCCAATGTAAGGTTTATTATCTGACATTGCACCGGCAACAATTGCAAACACGATAAGAATACCAATAAGCGTGAAAACCAGCAGCGCTGCAAATGAAGCAAAAAATATTTTAAAAAAACTTTTCATCAGCATGTATAATTAAGAGTGCAAATTAAAGATATTTGAACGGCGGAAATAATCATAATTTATGAACGACGTGTATTTACTAACCGGGGGAAACGTTGGCGACCGTTTAAATAATCTGCAACAGGCTTATAAACTAATTGAAAAACAAGTTGGCCAGCTTTTAAAAAAATCTTCTGTTTACGAGACAGCAGCATGGGGATTAAGGAATCAAAATTCATTTCTCAACCAGGTACTGTTAGCAGCAACGTCATTACCGGCAGAAAAATTATTGCAAACCTTATTGCACATAGAACAGGAATTAGGAAGAAAACGTTTGGAGAAAATGGGCCCGCGAACCATAGATATCGATATCCTGTTTTATAACAATGAAATAATTTCATCTCCCCGTTTAACTGTTCCGCATCCCCAAATTGCAAACCGCCGTTTTGTATTAATTCCTTTAAACGAAATAGCTTCCGGTTTTGTTCACCCTGTTTTAAAAAAAACGATTAATCAACTGCTCGAAATGTGCCCCGACGAACTCGGGGTGAAAAAATACGTTTCCGGGAATAGCGGTTAATTTTGGAGCAAACTAAGATTCTCTGATGAATCTTTACTTGCGACGCTCCGTTCGTCCGCAGTAATTCTATTGAGCATTTTCCATGTTATGTTTTAGACTCTCCCGCCATATCGCCGATTACGGGAATTTATCGCAGATAATGTATTTTTACTATTTATTGGTTTCAAATCAAACAAACCACAAATCCCAAACATCCCACAAATCCCAGTTCAGACCAATGGAAATAATCAAAGACCTAAGACTTGCCGTACTGATAGATGCTGACAATGTACCATACAGCAACATAAAAGAAATGCTGGAAGAAATTGCAAAATATGGCACGCCTACTTTCAAAAGAATTTATGCCGACTGGACAAAGCCAACAGTATCGGGATGGAAAGGAGTTCTTTTAGAAAGCGCCATTACACCGGTGCAGCAATACAGTTATACCTCCGGCAAAAATGCTACTGACTCTGCTATGATTATAGATGCTATGGATATTCTTTACTCCGGACGCGTAGATGGTTTTTGCATAGTGTCCAGCGATAGCGATTTTACCAGGCTCGCTATACGATTGAGAGAAGCAGGAATGAAGGTTTTTGGCATCGGCCAAAAGAAAACGCCTGTTCCCTTTATTTCTGCCTGTGATAAATTTATTTACATAGAAATTTTAAAAGCTGAAGAAGTATCTTCAAAACCTTCCGCAAAAAAAACAAGAGGCAGAAAAGCAGCCCAGGCTAAAGCAGCAGAAATTCCGGAAATCGTGGAGACACCTGCAGCAATTGCTCCGCCTATAGAAAAAGTAGATAAAGAACTAATAAAATTAATTGCTGACAGCGTCAACGACCTTGCAGATGAAGAAGGTTGGGCTTTCTTAGGAGACCTGGGAAATCTGATATTGAAAAAACAGCCTGACTTCGACTCCCGGAATTACGGTTTCAAAAAATTAGTTCCGCTTATAAAAAGCCTCAACCAATTTGAAATAAACGAAAGAGGAACCGGGAAGAATAATATTATACTGGTGTATGTAAGAACAAAAAGGTAAGTTATAAAACTTATAGCTTTCAAATAAATCAATACTTAAAATGCAAATAAAACTAATGGAGGAGTAATTTAATATATTTTGCAAACAATGGCCCATCGTCAGTCTGTCAATTCTATTTTAAGATATTTAATTCTTTTGCCTCGAGCATTACATTTTAAGTTTTTTATTAAACATACTATTGCAGCTGATTATCGTGCGAATAAAAACAGTGCAAAATGCATTTAAATCAGCAGTTTATTGCGTGGCTGTATCAGGCAAAGGATCAGGATTTGCAGGTTTTGCAGGATCGTAAATAGCAACTGAAACCCGTGAGTCAGCACATCCGTAATACAGAAACCATTTCTTTTTAAAAAAAACCAATCCTTCCATAAATACTGTTCCGTTTACATACTGCCCGCTTTTTTCAAAAGGTTCCATAGGTCTGAAAAAAGGAACATCTAATCTTGCGATTGCCTTAGTAGGATCAGTAAGGTCAAAGAGCACCTGGCCGCCGCAATAGCTATTTCCCTGGAATCGTTTATCGCCTTTTTCCGGATTATTCTTGCCGTTGTATAATAATAAAATTCCTTTGTCGGTCATTATTGCCGGTGGTCCGCATTCGGTAAGATCACTGTCAAAAAAGCCTTGCCGTGGAGAAATCAAAGCTCTCAATTCACCATTTTTATTTATCAGCGGTTTCCAGTCAAACAAATTTGCAGAAGTGGCGGCAAAAACACCTGCTTCTCCCCAGTACATCCAGTATTTTCCATTGATTTTTGCAATTACCTGTTTGCCATTTACGAGCCTGGTGAGAATAGAGGCAGATTTGTGAGCGACATTAAAAAACTTCCCATTGTATGCCTTTCTGAAAATAGGGCCGTGTTTAGTCCAGTGAATAAGGTCTCTTGAAGTAGCCATTCCCAATCTTGGAAGTTTGCGGTTCCACTGTGTGTAAAACAGTACATACGTTCCATCATCTGTTACAGCCACACGCGGGTCTTCACATCCTCCCGGCCATTCAAACTCCTTTTGGCTGTCATTTGCAGGATAAAAAACCGGCTCTGAACGCCTCTTCATGTGTATGCCGTCCTCACTTTCGGCATAGCCTAAACGAGACGTTCTTTCTCCGATGCCAATTCCGGATTTATCTTCTGCCCTGTACAAAACCACCACCTTTCCGTCTTTGATGGCTGCAGCAGGATTGAAAGCATCATTAGATTCCCACTTAACTGTATTCTTTGTGATGGGATCTGTAAAGACAGATGCCGGATTCGGAGATATAACAGGATTTACATTTGGAGGCCTTACAAAGCCACCGAATGCCCAACCTGGCAGGGGATTATTATTTTTTTGAGCATAGGCAGCATTAAAAAGAAGTAAAACAAAAAATAATCTGTTCATATGGTTATTTTTAAACGCATCCGTTTATTGCCTTTCATACAAAGGTTGCGGTAAATAATAAATTTTACATAACTATTTCCAGAACTGATTTTTATTTTCCTGTTTAGGGAAGGAATCAGGTTTTCTGGCAAAAGAAGAAGGTTGATTATCAATAGATTACGTTTTGGCATTAATGTAGCAAAGAGGAAAGAGTAATAAAATAAAACATGAATAATACTTCTATCCTCTCTGAAAAATCTCTTATCGAAAACTGTATCAACGGAAACAGAAAAAGTCAAAAAGAACTGTATGATATGTTTTCTTCGAAAATGTTTGCTGTCTGCCTTCGCTATGCGAAAAACCAAATGGATGCCGAAGATATTCTGCAGGATGCCTTTGTAAAGTTATTCAACAACCTCTACAAATTCAGAGGCGAAGGATCGTTTGAAGGCTGGGCAAGAAGAATTTTTGTAAACACAGCTATTGAGCACTTGAGACGCAATACCGTAAAATTTTCTGATAGTGAAGGCTTTGAAAGTACAATAGCAGACAAGCAGAAAAGCGCCTTAGATTGTCTTTATGAAAAAGATCTTATAAATACCTCTATGCAGCTAAGCGAAGGTTACCGTACTGTTTTTAACCTGTATGCAATTGAAGGTTATTCACATAAAGAAATCGCAATCAAATTAGGCATTACAGAAAGCACCAGCAAATCACAGTTTTCAAGAGCCAAAGCAATACTGAGAGATGTTTTGCAAGCTAAAAACGGTAAGAAAAATACCAGGAGTATACTATAAATATATAAGGTGACAGTATAATATTTACCTATTTTAAAAGTAATTTTTCAGGCTAAGTTACAAAAAGTGTATTTTTATTCAAGTCATACAACTTGTAACCATGCCCGAATTACCCGACCTGCAGGTGTTTTCAAAAAATCTTCATTCCATGCTCAGTGGCAGAAAGCTGTTGAAAATTAAGGTTGTAAACGCTAAAAAAATAAAAGACACTCAAGCCGGATTAAGTGAAAGTTTAGAAAACAGTATTCTTGAATCTGTTTACAGAACAGGGAAGGAGTTGCGCTTCCGGTTTGCAAATAAAGCTTTGCTCGGTATGCATCTTATGCTGCATGGAAGCCTTTATTTATTTGAAGAAAATAATGAGAATAAATTTACAATTGCGGAGTTTTATTTTGATAATAATAAAGGTTTGGCGCTAACCGATTACCAGGCTTCAGCAAACATAACATTACAACCCGAAGACAAGAAAGGAATAGATGCCTTGTCGAATGACCTTAATTACAATTACCTGAAATCTGCCCTGCAAAGCAAAGCCAAAATTAAGAACCTGATAACGGACCAGAATGTTATAAGAGGTATTGGTAATGCCTATGCCGATGAAATATTGTGGGAAGCGGGAATTTCACCATTTTCCATTGCAAGTGCCATCTCCGGAAATAAAATTCATGCATTGGAAAAGGCGATAAAAACAGTTCTTGAAAACGCAGAGCAGGAAATACTTAAAAAAAACCCGGGCATTATAACCGGGGAAGTCAGGGATTTTCTAAAAATACATACTAAAAGCAAAGAGATAAGTCCTACCGGAGCTCTAATAAAAGTGGATAAAAAAGGCGGCCGCATTACCTACTACACCGATGAGCAGGAGTTGTTTGTATAGAACTGAAATTTGCAGGAAATATAAGAAGCGAAATTTTTTTTTGCATCAAAGCCTGTTGCGAACACTTGGGGTCTAAAGACAAATTTTAGATTTCAGTCAATGCAGACAGTGTTAACAATAACATAGACTCACGGGAAAGAGTCTTCACTGACTAAGAGCTACTGCTTTATTTGCTGTTAACATTGCATTATATTATCTTAAACATTTTATTAACTTATCAACAATTAATTATTTAAAGAAATCTGATAATAGTTTTGACAATTATTTGCAAAAACTATTTCTCTTATGAAAATGGAACTCAATTTTAAAAGCTTCTTTTGTGTCTTACTAACAACAATATTTGCGCTTAAAAGTTTTTGTCAGTCGTCGGGATCTGGTATCAGCGGATTTGTTTATGCTGAAGACTCCCAGCCTGCGGAAGGTGCTACGATCAATGCAAAAAATACAGCAACAGGTTTTAGTGCCGTAGCTATAACAGACAAAAAAGGTTATTTTGTTTTGAGAGATTTGCCGGTAGGTTTGTACACAATTGAAATTTCGTCCGTTAATTTTCAAACTCAGATTATAAAAGACAATCCGCTGAACCTTGGCGACAGGCTGGTGCTGCACAAGATTGTTTTAGGAAAAAAAACCGCAGAATTAGCGGAAGTAAAAGTAACTTCTAATAGTTTTAATAACAGTATTGACAGGCTGGGGACTGCTACGGCGGTCAGCGGGAGAGCGATACAGAAAATACCTTTAGCCTCTCGTAATTATGCTGACCTGGTGTTATTATCTCCATTAGCAAACGGGACTTCGCTTGCAGGTGCAAAAGCAGGAGGTACCGGTTATATGTTAGATGGTGTCAGTAACAGGAGAGCAACGTTCGGGGGGTTGTCAGATGCAGCCTTTTCCATATCATCTGAAACAATACGTGAGTTTGAAGTCGCTACTAATGCTTATGATGTAACCAATGGCCGGGGCTCGGGAGGCGTAGTGAAGGCTATTACTAAATCAGGCACCAACACTTTGTCTGGTGCAGCATGGAGCTACTATGGAGCCAACTCGCTGGCTGCAAAAAAGGATGTAAACGGCAATAAACTAACCAGCAACTACAAGATTTTCCAGGGCGGTGCCTACCTGAGTGGACCTATTATAAAGGATAAAGTACATTTTTTGGTTTCTTATGACCAGTATCAGAACACCATTCCTTTCAGAGCATACGATTTTACTTATTCTGGTGCAACGCAGGCACAGGCAGAAAAAAACTTAGGTATCACAAAAACCAATCTTGACCAGATCGTTGGAATTATGGAAAAACAATTTGGTTTTCCTGCAAGCCCCCAATATGGTACCATCAATATCGTACAGACAACCAAAAATGCATTTGCAAAATTTGACTGGAATATTAATAAGAAGAACCTCCTTACCTTAAAATACAACTACCTGCATTTTGTTGATCCAAATAAATTGAAGGGTTCGGGCCTGTTAACCACCCAATATACCGGTACAGAAATAGATAATGCTGTAATGCTTGGTCTAAGATCGGAGATCAGTAATTCGGTAACCAATGATTTAAGGTTAAACTTTAGTACATACAGAAAATTTCTTAGTTTTTTGAATAATCGTGTTCCCGAAGGTTTTGTAAATGTTACCTCTACTTTTGCAGATAGCAGCACCGGCAATACCACAGTTGCTTTTGGAAACCAGAACTGGGTACCGGAAAGAGATGCTTCGGATGTGATACAGATAGTAGACAATCTGCGTTACAAAGCTGGTAACCTGAATTTTGTTTTTGGTACTGATAACAACATTAATCATATTACAGACCGTTTATCGCACGATCAGCAGGGACAATTTTATTATGCGTCTATTGCAGATATGGCAAATAATAACCCTTACCGGTTTAACCGCAAAATTGCTTTAAATGGTAATAATCCTTCCATCACTGTGCCCTTAATTGAGCTGGGGGTGTTTGCTCAAATGGAAACTAATTTAAAGCCAAATCTTAACTTAATAGTTGGCTTAAGATGGGATGCTACCATTATAGGCAGCAAGCCCACACGGAACGCTTTACTTGAGCAAGACCTTGGGGTAAGAACCGATGTGGTACCTTTTGATGCAAAAAATATACAGCCGCGCGTAAACTTGATATGGGATGTAAACAGTAATGGAAGAGATGTAGTGAAGTTTGGCGCCGGTCTGTTTGCCTCTGAGTTTACCACGCAGCCTATCACCTTTGCACATATTGATAATGGTGTTGATTTCAGGCAGATTGATATACGTGATAATGTACCTGTTCCTGACTGGCAGGCATACCAGAAAGATTTTAGTAAGGTACCTGGAGTGGAGTATTATAATACGCTCAGCACAAAACAGCCAGCAACCGTTTTGGTGCTGGACAAAAATTTAAAGAACCCCCTTACCTTCAAAACAAGTCTTAGCTATTACCATTATTTCAATCGCTGGTTTCGCATGGGTGTTAATTTGTACTACAACAATACCTGGGATAACTTTTATATGTATGACCTTAATTTGAAGCATAAGGCAGAGTTTGTAACAAATGAAGGCCGCAATGTTTATGTTCCTGCTGCAACTATTCCTGCTAATGTATCAACAACGTTGCCTATAGTTAATTCAAGAATTTCCTCAAACTTCAACCAGGTAAGATATTTTACCAATACTAACTGGTCTTCCAAATACAGAGGGGTAATGGCAGAGGCTGCTGCACAATTAGGCAAAGACGGATACTTCAGTGTTTCCTATGCAAAAGGCAAAGCCACCGGCACACCTCCCTACGACAGTGGTGATCCCCGCAATGCCAATTTTGCTGTAGCGTCTTCTTACCAGGATTATGCTGTGTATGGCAGAAATTATTACAGCGACGGCGATCAGCCTAATAAGCTTGTTGCTTTACTATTAAGCCCGTCCTTTTATGGTGTCAGCATCAGTTCGTCTTTCCAGGCTTATCAGAACGGGCGTTATTCTGTCTATGTTAACAGGGATATTATTGGTGAAGGCAACGATGGTACCGACCTCGCTTATATTTACGATCCCGCTAAATCTGAAACGCCTGCAGCCATAGCTCAAGGCATGCAAACGCTGCTTAATACAACGAGCCCTGAATTTAAAAAGTTTCTTGAAAAAAATATGGGTAAGTTCGCCCCTTACAATGGTGGTTTGATGCCATGGCGCACACAATGGAATATGAGTATAGCTTATGATGTAAAGATTTATAAAACACATAAAATCACTTTCCGTACCGACATATTCAATGTACTCAACCTGGTTAATTATAAATGGGGAGGTTATAGCCAGATCATTAATACTAATCTGTACAACATTAATGGATTTGACCCGGCCACTAATGCCTACATCTATAAAGTGAATACTAATGCAGGTACAAAAGTAAAAACAGCCAATTATTACTCTGTTCAGTTTGGCATGAGGTATTCGTTTTAATTAATTTCTTAGATGCTTTATCAGTGTCGTTTACCTAAGCGGTTTTTTTTCGACCGAAGATAATGCTTAAGTAAACGATTCTGATTTCATTTTTATGTGCGATCAAATTACAACAACATGATTACAAAAAATTTAAAGCAAAGTGTTTGTGAACTCATGATAACATTTTCTGATTATGAAAAAATTATTAGCCTTATTTACCATTCTTGCCACTCTAAGCGCTTACACACAACAAGTTGCTGAAATCGGCAAGGCATTGCCGGCGTGGAAGGAAGGTTATCTTGATCTTCACCACATAAATACCGGCAGGGGTAACGCTGCTTTTTATATTTTGCCGGATGGCACAACTGTTTTGTTTGATGCAGGTGAATTGGACCCGACAAACCCGAGAACCACTTCAAAACGCAATGCAGTTATTCGCCCAAATGATACCAAACATCCATATGAGTGGATTGTAAGTTACATAAAAAAAGTATCGCCGCTAAAGGAGAAAGCTGCCATTGATTATGCTGTCATCTCACATTTTCACGATGATCATTTTGGAAGCTGGTACGCCGGCGCCCCTTTATCTGCCGATAAAAAATATGCATTAACAGGTATTACAGGCGTAGGTGAACTTATTCCTATTCATCGCTTGCTGCACCGGGATTATAACTATCCTGTTTCTATCGCCACCAGACTGGCAAAGTATAAGGGTAAAGAAGATAATTATATAAAAACCTGGAATAATTATGCTTCATTCATTAAGGCTCAACAACAAAAAGGGATGCAGGTTCTGCCTTTCAAGGCTGGCGTTAAAACACAATGATCTTGCTGCATCAGCCGCAGAAGTTTCCGGAATTTTACATACAAAACATAAAAACGAATGGGCTTATTTGGACTGGCAAAGACAGTTCTGTACGGCAGCATTTTCCTCCCGTAGATTCATCGGATAATAAAACATGGCCGGATGAAAACACACTTAGTAATGTTATGGTTATTCATTATGGTCCTTTTACTTATTATACAGGTGGTGACTGTTCAGGAAATGTATTTCCCGGAGATTCAGCATGGCGTGATGTGGAAACACCTGTGGCGAAAGTAGTTGGAGAGGTTGATATAGCTACAATGGATCACCACGGAAATAGAGACGCAGTGAATGAATTCCAGGTAAAAACGTTTAAGCCACGTGTTTGGATAGAGCAAACATGGACGGCAGATCATCCCGGCCATGAAGTATTAATACGTGCCACTTCTCCTGTCTTATACCCGGGAAAACGTGATCTTTTTGCCACCAATATACTGGAACCTACCAGGTTGGTTATAGGGCCATTGGTAGACCAATCTTATCAAAGCCAGCAGGGACATATCGTTGTACGGGTTTTGCCCGGTGGTAAAAATTATTATGTAATCATTCTGGATGATAGCCATGAAGAGATGTTGGTCAAAAACATATTTGGTCCCTATACTTCAAAAAGATAGTACCTATAATTTTTATACAAATGCGTTTTTTAATGAATGCTTTACTTACTGATATTTTTCACTTTCCTTAATTAAAATCAATACTGCAAAGTCGCCACGTCATATTTGCTTATGATATGGCGTTAAGATTTGTCCAAAGCCGGAAAAGAGGTTTTAGAAAGCTTGTTTGTATGCGACCGGCGAAAGGCCTATAGTTCTCTTGAAAAACTTGCTGAATGTAAACTGGTCTGTAAAATGGAGTAAATCAGAGATTTGCGAAACAGTTAAAGAGGGGTTTTGTAATAAAACTTTTGCTTCTAAAATCACCGTTTCATCTATCCATTCACCTGCTGTTTTGCCTGTTATTTCTTTGACGGTTTTATTAAGATGTTTGGGACTTATAAAGATTTTACTGGCGTAAAATTTTACACTTCGTTCTATGGATGAATGCATGTTTACCAGCTTCACAAATTCTGATGCAAGTAATTGACTTCTTGTTTGCGCCGGCCTGGATACAACGCTTTGCTGCTCGTAGATAGATTCTGTTTCAAACAGTAAACTATTAATAAGGTTTTTTAAAATTTCATTTCTATATGCATGGGGCGTTTCATATTTCTGTTGTATCAACTTAAATGAGTCAATAACATTTTTTGATTGGGCGGCTGTTATTTTAAAGCAGTGGCTGGCAACGCTGTCAAAAAAATGAAATCTGTCAAGATGCAGGTTATTATTGGTAGTAATAAAGTCGCTGGTAAAAAACAGGCTCAAAAATTGAATGTCATCTGACCTGAATGTCCACTGTTTAATAATATGCGGAGATAATACTACCAGGCAATTTGGCTCTATTGTATAAGTTTTCAAATTTGCTTTTAGTTCAGCTTTTCCCGCCAGGCAAATTCCTATTTGGTAATAATCACTTCTATAAGGAACATCAATGGGTGCTGGTGGTCTCTCTAATTTCTGGTTGAATAGGAAAATATCCAACCCATCTCCCTCTTGGGTCGACAAGTTAGTTAAATGATGAGTTGGAATATTTTTTCCTAAAACGGATTGTAAATATTGCATTTGGAAATACGGTACAGGTTTAAGAATTCGTAATACAAGAACGAAATTAAATAACGTTTAATTTAAAACAAATATTTGTTTAATTTTTTTTGCACGATTAAAGAAAGTGCAAATGGAGGAATGTTTGCTGTGCAAAGGTTTATACCTCAGGATTTGTTCCTGTAGCTTAATCTTTGTTTGTTGTAGCCTTTTCTTTACTTATAATAATGGAGACTAATTGAACGACTGTCTAAATTCCAAAGGTGAAAGATTGGTTTTTGTTTTAAATAACTTGCTGAAAGACTGTGAATGTTCAAAACCTAATTCGTATGCGATTTCACTGACGGATAAATTGGTAGTGGACAATTTCTCTTTTGCTTTTTCAATTAATTTATCATGGACATGCTGCTGTGTGTTCAGACCTGTCAATGCCTTAAGCAATCCCCGTAAGTAATGAGGAGATACGTTTAAACTTTCGGAAAGATATTGAACTGTGGGCAACCCTTTCTTCATCAAACTATCGCTGTTTAAGTATTCCGTAAGGATATCGTCCACGCGACTAATTATCTGATGGCTTGAAATTTTGCGGGTAATGAACTGGCGCTGGTAGAACCGATCTGCATAAGTCAATAATAACTCGAGCTGGGCGATAATTACTTTCTCGCTGAATTTGTCAATATTTGAGTGATATTCCTGCTCAATGTATTTTGCAATACCAGTAATCATGGTTTCTTCCTTGTCGGACAGATACAAGGCTTCATTAACCGAATAACTGAAATATTCATATTGTTTAATGGTTTTTGCCAAAGGCGTATTCCACAAAAAATCGGGATGAACCAGTATCATCCATCCCGAAGGTATTTGTGTTGAATCTTTTTCAGACTCCAACCCCCAAACCTGCCCCGGCGACATACAAAATAGCACGCCTTCATCAAAATCACAAGCCTGCTGACCGTATTTAATCCTGGCGTTTAAATCCCTTTTTAAAGAAATGCAATAAAAATCAAAAATCAAATTAAGCGGCTCGTCGATAACCGGAGGCTCAAGCAATCCAATATTGATCACGCTGATCAAAGGATGTTGCGGCTTGGGAAGCCCTGTGAGCCGGTGATATTCCGTAATCGTTTTAATCCGGTATGGTTGGGTGTTTGTCATACTACAATATAATTATTGTTGGTTAATTGCAGCCGCAAAATCTTTTGCAAAATCTTTCATTTTTACTTTTCCCATAACCTTTGGTCTATTGCGGTAGTAATCTTCGTCTATTAAACCGCTATGAATACCTGCGTTCATTTCAACTATACCTTCAGCCCTGGACAGCGGTATGCCAAACATTTTTAAACCGCCCAGCATATCTTTGTCTGACATTAATGCCCATTTCAAATAAGGCTTGCCAACAGCTTCACCTAAAGTTTTTGCAATCTCATTGCAGGTTAGTTCTTCACTTGCTACATAGCGGACTTTTCTTTCCACAAACGGTGTGGTGAGTTCTTCAGCAATTGCAGCCGCGATATCTATCGGAGAAACCCATGGTGTTTTGTCCTCCGCGCCATAGTTTGCTGCAATAACGCCGGTCTTCCCTGTTATCATCTTCATAAAGCCCGAATAGCGTAGTGTTAAAAACAGTCCGAGAAAGCCTTTTCCTTTAACCATATCCTTAAAGTCATAAAGATTGTTGTAGAAACCCACTGGCCGCATATGTTTAATAACTACGTCAGACGGCAGTTCTCTGAAAATGCGCTCTGCAAGGTTATGAAAAGCAAGTACCCCATTACCTTTTTCTAAATGAGCGCCAACGCTGCTGAGGTGAACCACATGCTTTACGCCCGACTCCCGGATGGCCTGAGCATAATTACCAACGAGTCTACGGGTAGCCGCCATAATATCGAGATTCGGATCGAAATAATCGAAAGGCGGAAGCATGCAATAAACGGCATCTGCACCGGTAAAAGTGGCTGTTAAAAAATTAACGTCTTCCAATGTACCGATGGCAGCTGCGGCCCCTAACGCTTCAATAGCTGCTTGTTTTTCGGGTTTGCTGCTGATAACAGTAACTGTATGTCCTTTTTGCACTAACTCTTTGGTTAGTGGCTTGCTGATGTTCCCTAAGGAACCTGTTACGATGATTTTCATTTTTGTTTGTTTGTTTATGCAAATCTCCGAAGCAACAAACAAATGCATGTAGTCAAAACGATTCTTGTTGTAGTCAAAAGAGAGAGAGTTAGATAGTTCGCTGTCAAGACGTATCGGTCGTCCTATCATCACCGCCAACGCAACGCTTGGCGCCACTCCTTATTATAAAAGCTATTGATAATCAATAACCTTTCTTTTCGCTCTTTTAAATTGTTGTCGCGCAAAGCGTAATGCAATATACTTTTAATATGTTTACCTGAAAGTAAATCAAAAGAACATTTTTTTTGTGAATAGAATGCCGGCAAGTAAAAGTAAGCGTCCGAAGGATTGTTATCAATACACAGAAATGTTGATAGACGTTATTCTGCCGGCTGCACAAAAAATTCTGTTTTGTTAAGCATCAGAAGAAGAAGCAGGTGAAAACTTGATAACCGCATGGATTTCAATTATTATTTTAACTGCTATTAATCGTTTAGTTCTTTTAACAAAATATCTTTAAACAAAGAATCAAGCGAAATGTCTTTAATATTAATATTGTCAACGAATTAAATTTAAAAATGAAAAAAGTATACTATTTATTTATAATGGCTTTAATGCTGCTAGCAGCTTCGGCAAACGCTCAGAATGATGCTAATGCCAAAAAAATTTTAGACGCAGTAACTGCTAAGTTAAAAACATACAAGGGAATTAATGCTGCATTTACCTTAATCTCCAAATCTCCTAAAGGACAAATTAATAATAATGTAAACGGCAAAGTCTCTATTAAAGGGAACAAATATTACATAAAAGAGGGAACTTCGGAAATCTTCAGCGACGGAAACAAAACATGGAATTACAACGGAAATGATGAAGTAACCGTCACTTCCGCAGATGAAGATGACCAGGCTTTTACTCCTCAGCGGTTATTGTCAGATTTTTACGATAAAGACTTTACTTACAAATTGATTTCTTCTGCGGGTAATTACCATGAAATTCAACTTGTCCCAACAGATAAGCGGAAAAATTTTCAAAAGATAAATGTGTTTGTCGATAAATCTAAAATGATGATTACCAGGGCAAAGGTCGTTGATAAAGGCGGCAACACTATTGATTTTAGCTTGAAAAATATCAATACAAATGCAGCTATTGATGATAATACTTTTGTATTCGATCAAAAAAGATACAATAAAAAAATTGAGGTTATAGAATAAGTGCCGCCGTAAAGGGAACTACCTGTAAATTTTATAGTTATTTAATTTCCTTCCTTTTGGGCAGCGACTTCACCAAACCTGTATCTTGCAGTTTGTCAAATAATCTCTATGAAGCAACTTCCAATAAAACCGGGCGTTTTTATCAAAAACCGGGAACGGTTTGTAAAACAAATGAAGCCCTCAAGCATTGCTATATTCAACAGCAATGACGAAATGCCGGTTAACGGTGATGCTTTGTATCCATTTATTCAAAACAGCGATTTGTATTGGCTTACAGGTATAGAGCAGGAAGAGACAATGCTGATTTTGTTTCCCGCCAATCCCGATGAAAAGTACAGGGAAGTGCTGGTACTGCTCCGGCCAAACGAAATGAAAGAAAAGTGGGACGGAAAAAAATTAAGGGAAAACGATGCAACCGGGCTTTCAGGAATAAAAACTGTAGTGTGGTTAGACAACCTTGACGCTTTGTTGCAGCCCTGGGTGCATCTGGCCGATAATATATATTTAAATACCAACGAAAACGACAGAAAGAGCTCTTTGATAGAAACGCGGGATTACCGGTATGCCAAAGAAATTATGCACCGCTATCCCTTGCATAAGTATGAACGGTCAGCAAGAATTTTAAAGAACTTACGTGCGATAAAAACGCCGGAAGAGATTGAAGTAGTAAAACAAGCTATAAACATCACAGATAAAACTTTCAGGAGGCTATTATCGTTTATTCAACCGGGGATAAGCGAGTACGAAATTGAGGCAGAAATAATGCATGAATTTTTGCGAAATGGCAGCCCCGGACAGGCATACCAAAGCATTATAGCAAGCGGCGACAAGGCGAGAACGTTGCATTATGTTTTTAATAACCAGGAATGTAAAGATGGTGAATTAGTATTGATGGACTTTGGTGCAAGGTATGGAGGTTATAATGCAGACCTGACACGTACTGTACCTGTTAATGGAAAATTTACCGAAAGGCAAAAAGAAGTGTATAACGCTTGTTTACATTTACACAATTTTGCCAAAAGTCTTTTAAAACCAGGCATTTCAATTGTTGATTACACGGATAAAGTGGGTAATGAAGCTGCAAACCTGTTTATCCAAATCGGGCTTCTTAAAGAGTCAGATGTAAAAAATGAAGACAAGGAAAACCGTGCCTACCGGAAATATTTGTATCACGGTATATCGCATCATCTGGGAGTAGACGTACATGACCTGGGAACACGTGTGGAACCCATCGAAGCAGGAATGGTTTTTACCGTAGAACCCGGCATTTATATAGAAGAAGAACAAATGGGAGTAAGAATAGAAAACAATGTTTGGATAACGGAAAATGGCAATATAGATTTAATGAAAAATATTCCGATAACAGTTGAAGAGATTGAGGGGTTGATGAAGAAACCACTGACCACAGACGACTGACCACAGACGATTGACCACAGACGACTGACCATGGACCATAGACGTTGGTGACAGACAAACAAAAAATAAAAAGACATGTATGGCTTTTAAATTTGAAAAGTTAGAGATATGGAAGTTGGCTATTGATATTTCAGATGACATTAATAAATTAACTAAAACCTTTCCTAAAGATGAAATTTTTGTTTTAACCTCTCAAATGAAAAGAGCAGCAGATAGTATTTCTTTGAATATTTCTGAAGGCTCTACGGGTCAATCAGATGCAGAACAGCGAAGATTTTTAGGATTTGCTCAAAGGTCAGCGATTGAAGTTGTAAATTGTTTGTACCTCTCAAAAAGGCGAGGTTATATACAAGACGAAATTTTTTTTACATTGTACAATATTTTGGAAAAGGAAGTTATAAAAATACAGGCTTTTAAAAATTCCCTTAAATGAAAGAGAGACGACAGACGAACGGACGACAGACAACCGGAGTTGTTGTCAGAATCTGTCGTCTTTGGTCAATCGTCCGTTGTCAAATTATGAAAGAGAGACGACAGACGAACGGACGACAGACAACCGGAGTTGTTGTCAGGATCTGTGGTCTTTGGTCAATCGTCCGTTGTCAAATTATGAATGAAAGAGAGACGACAGACGAACGGACGACAGACAACCGGAGTTGTTGTCAGGATCTGTGGTCTTTGGTCTTTGGTCAGTCGTCCGTTGTCAAATTATGAATGAAAGAGAGACGACAGACGAACGGACGACAGACGAACGGACGACAGACAACCGGAGTTGTTGTCAGGATCTGTGGTCTTTGGTCAGTCGTCCGTTGTCAAATTATGAATGAAAGAGAGACGACAGACGAACGGACGACAGACAACCGGAGTTGTTGTCAGGATCTGTGGTCTTTGGTCAATCGTCCGTTGTCAAATTATGAAACTAATTTTAAATGATTAACTGAAAGTGAGGCTTGGTGGGTCTGTGGTTTATGGTCAGTCGTCCACTCTCGAATTATGAAACAATTACCCAACATATTTACGCTTCTTAACCTGTTTTTTGGTTGCGTGGCTATCGTTTATATTCTGCAAAATGGCCTTGTATCCCTAACTACACAGGAAGGTGAGTTGATGCTGATGTTGCCTGAGAAAATTTATTGGGCATCAGTATTTATAGGTATTGCGGCTGTAATAGATTTTCTTGATGGCCTGATTGCAAGAATAATGAATGTACACTCTAATATGGGAAAGGAACTTGACAGTTTTGCAGACCTGGTGAGTTTTGGCGTTGCCCCTGCTATGATCGTGTACCAGTTCTTGCGTTTGTCTTTTGCCAAGCAGGAAAATGGCCTGGATATCTCTTCCCTTTGGTTGCTTCCTGCTTTCATCATTCCTTGTGCAGGAGCTTACAGGTTGGGCAGGTTTAATTTAGATAAGGAACAGTCTTTTGGATTCAAAGGAGTGCCCATTCCTGCTGCTGGTTTGCTTATTGCTTCTTTTCCGCTTATTTATTGGCACTCAAACCAGCCTTTTGCAGTAAGTCTTTTATTAAACTCATGGTTTTGGTATGCCCTCATCGCTGTCGTTTCATATTTGATGGTGGCTAAAGCTCCGATGATCGCGCTTAAGTTTAAGGAACTTAATATAAAACACGATTTTCCTAAATTTATTTTGATTATTGTAGCTATAGTTGCAGGAATATTTTTGCAATGGCTTGCAGTGCCTGTGGTATTTGCAGCTTATGTCTTATTATCGCTGGGAATGCCGGAATATGCTAAAGGCATTGGCAGAAATACAATAGCAAAAGAAGTTTTATAGCACTATTATTTATTGTAAAGAAAAACGTGTTTTCTTTTAGAAACTTACTACTGTACTTTCACTAAACAGATATAATTTTTCTTCGCTGATAAACCATCTGTTTTATCTTCTTTTGAAACTTGTTTTCTTAATATAATTTCATTTTCAGTCATTTTAATTATACTATAAAGCTGAGGATCAGAATAACCGGTTTCTTTCTTGCTGCCAATTGAAAACCTAAAACGCCATTGAATTGAAAAAATATTATTCTTTTTATCAATTTTATATTTTCCAACATCATTTTCAGGTCCATCGGGCCATATTGCAGTCCTGAAAAAGGTGCTGTCATTTTGAAATACCCATTTAATCCTCACATCAGGAATAATATTCTCTTCCCATTTGCTATTCGAAACTCTCAACGTATTATTTCCGGTTCTATTTGTACTTAAAGAATCAAATTTTCGTGTTTGCGAATAAAGACTTGTTAGTGAAGCAAGTAAAAAGGTAAATAAAACAACTATTCTTTTAATTAGCATAATATATAATTTAAAAAAGGATGAAGTTCTTCTCCATATTATACAATAATAAAGCGAAATTCTTTAGCTGACGGCAGCTTTGCTGCCAAAAAATCTTTCATTGTTAACACCATGTTTTACACTCTTTTTTATTTTTCTATTAGTTATTAAAACGATCGTAAGGATAGCAGCTAACAATTTTGAAACAATTTTAAAGAGGCTGACCCGGATTTTTTTTATATAAAATAATTGCCTGAAAAAAATAAAATCAATTGCAGGTTCTGTAATTCATCTTTTACCTTTGCCGCTTCAAATAAAAAATTACATGACCTATAATGTTCAGATAAAAGTAATGCCTCTTAAAGACTTACTTGATCCGCAGGGAAAAGCAGTTTTTGGCGGCTTGTTGAATCTTGGTTTGAAGGGTGTGGAAGAAGTAAGAATCGGCAAACATATAACCTTGCAGATAGAAGCAGAAAGTGAGGAAGCTGCAAAACAGGTAGCCGACCAGGCAAGTAAAAAACTGCTGGCGAATCCTGTGATGGAATTTTATGAAATAGAAATGATCAATTAAACTAATGCTCTACATCGTTCCGACGCCGGTAGGAAACTTAAAAGATATTACCCTTCGGTCTTTAGAGGTTTTAAAAAGCGTGGATGTTATTCTCGCAGAAGACACAAGAACATCGTCAAAACTATTGCAGCATTACGGTATCTCTAAACCAATATCTCCTTATCATCAGCACAACGAACATAAAATAGTGCAGCATATAGCAGACCAGTTGCTGGTGGGAAAAACATTTGCTTTAATAACTGATGCAGGCACACCTGGCATATCTGATCCTGGTTTTTTATTGGTGAGGGAATGTGCAAAGCGCGATATAAAAGTAGAAACCCTTCCCGGCGCTACAGCTTTTGTTCCTGCATTGGTCAACAGCGGTTTGCCTGTAAATCGTTTCACTTTTGAAGGATTTTTGCCATTAAAAAAAGGCAGGCAAACTTTATTGAAAAAACTTGCTGATGAAGAAAGAACAATGGTGTTTTATGAAAGCCCGATGCGGCTGGTAAAGACACTTGAAGAATTTATTGAGTATTTTGGAGCCGGGAGACAATGTTGTGTTAGCAGGGAGTTAACAAAAATGTTTGAAGAAAATAAACGTGGAACTTTGCATGAACTTTGCCATTATTTTCGTGAAAAAAATGTGAAGGGGGAAATAGTGATCGTTCTACAGGGAATGCCTTAATTTTTTTAAAAATAAATATTCATATATTATGTCGAAGAAAGGGATGCTGTCTTTTGTTTTATTACTGCTTATGTATACTGTAAATGCACAATTTAGAAAAATACCTGCCGAAGTTACCGACTCTTTTAAAGCAAAGTATGAGAATGCATCCGGTGTATCGTGGAAAGACAAGATCACCTCATTTCAGGCTGATTTTAAGGAGCGGGATAAAGAATTAAAGGCAACCTTTTCTTCAAATGGAGAATGGATAAAGACTGAAACAAAACTGCCTTATGAAAGTCTTCCTGCTGATGTAAAAGACGGATTTAAAAAAAGCAAATTTGCTGATCTCAGTGTTGTTGATATATTGCAGGTGGAAGAGAAGGAAAAAGAAACGCAATATAAGATCGTGGTTAAGAAAAATGACATTGCAAAAAGATCTCTGGTTTTCTCCAAAACAGGGCGGTTAATAAGTGACAATGCTTCATTCTGATTCTAATATTTAAATTAAATAGGAGGTTTAAGGGCAAAATCTATGAAAAGACTATTCATTGCGGTTTTATTATTTATTTTATTTAATACCTGTTTTTCCCAACCAGACCGATGGCAGCAGCGCATCAGTTACAACATCGATGTAACAATGAATGCAGTAACAAACAGGTTTAGCGGAACTGAAAAGATTGATTATTACAACAATTCTCCCGACACATTAAACCGCGTTTTTTTCCACACATACTGGAATGCCTTTCAACCCAACAGCAGTATGGACGTGAGGAGCCGCGAGTTGGGGAAAACCATTCTTGGAACGGACAGGCAAGGCAATGAAGTGAGAGACTGGGATCCGCGTGTAAAGGACAGGATATTAAATTTGAAACCGGGGGAAACCGGGTATCAAAATGTAACTTTTGTGAAAATAAACGGAAGGGAACAAAAACTCAGACTGCATGAAACCATCCTGGAAGTAGTATTGGATAAGCCTGTTTTACCAAAATCAAAAACAACTTTCGAAGTCAGCTTTGAAGCACAGGTACCGCTGCAGATACGCCGCAGCGGAAGAGATAACGCCGAAGGCGTAAGGTATAGTATGGCTCAGTGGTATCCCAAAATGGCAGAGTACGACTACCAGGGCTGGAATGCCAACCCCTATATAGCAAGAGAGTTTTATGGTGTTTGGGGCGATTACAATGTAAAAATAAATATTGATAAAAACTATATGATTGCCGCTTCAGGAACGCTTCAAAATCCAAACCAGATTGGCTTTGGCTACCAGGAAGCCGGGGCAAAAGTGGTAAAACCATCAGCCAGCACATTAACCTGGAATTTTATTGCTAATAACGTTCATGATTTTGTTTGGGCTGCTGACCCTGATTATGCTATGATACGGCGGCAGGTGAAGAACGGGCCTTTATTATATATCGTTCATAAAAATGTTGACAGCCTTAATGCTTCATGGGAAAAGCTGGCAGACACCGCAGCGCTTGCTTACCCGCTTATGGCAAAAACTTTTGGTGCTTACCCTTATAAAAACTACACTTTTATACAGGGAGGAGATGGCGGTATGGAATATCCTATGGCAACATTAATAAAAAATGCAGGCATCGGCACTGCGATCCATGAATGGATGCATAGCTGGTACCAGGGCATGATGGGGACTAATGAAAGCCTTTACCCATGGATGGATGAGGGCTTTACAACTTATGCTGAGGAAAGAATTATGGGCCAACTGCGCCAAGTAAAAACATTTGTGCAGGAGGGAAGCTACTCAAGTTATTTCCGGCTTGTAAAAAGCGGTTTGGAAGAACCAATGAGCACCCATGCAGATCATTACAATACTAACTATGCGTACAGTGTTGCAGCCTATTCTAAAGGTGCAATATTCATGACACAGCTTGGCTACATCACGGGCGACCAGGTTCGCGACAAAATATTGCTTGAATATTATCGTGAGTGGCGCTTCAAACATCCTAATCCAAACGATTTTATAAGAGTAGCCGAAAAGGTAAGCGGCATGGAACTGGACTGGTACAAAGAGTACTGGGTGTATACCACAAAAACCATTGATTATGCAATTGATAGTCTTTGGGAGGAAAACGGAAAAACAAACATTCGCATAAAAAGGGCAGGGGAGATGCCTATGCCCATAGATGTTCAGTTAACTTTTAAAGACAGTACTAAAGAACTTCACTATATTCCTTTAAATCTTATGTATGGACAAAAACCCGTTGAAAGCGATTCCGTACCAAGAACGGTTCATGAAGAATGGCGCTGGACACATCCTACCTATACCTTTCAAACTAACAGAAAAATTTCGGATATATCGGAAGTGGAGATAGACCCGTCGCAACGTTTGGCAGATATAGACAGAAGGAATAATGTATTAAAAATAAAATGGTAAACAATAACAGAAGCAATTTATTATTTAATCAGTAACCATAAATTTATTTTCTGAGGCTCTTCTCTTTGTTGCCACACTTCGTGAATCTGCTGCCTTCAGTTTAAAGTGATAAGACCTCTCACCGGCTCCCGCTCAATACTAACACGGGCGGAGATAACTGAAACAAAGACTGAATTTTGATATAGAATTATACAACCATTACCCGGGCATTGTGTCACAATCCGTAGGATTAGCAGTGGTAAATTTAGCACTACTCAAACACCATGCGAGATATGTAGAAATATTCTCTTGCAAAGTGCTGTAACCACTTCTGTCAAACACGGTTTTCTCGTAGGCTGAAAACATTCCGGCTTTCCAGAATAAATCTGTCCCGTTCAGGTTCTCCAAAGCATTACTGAGGCTGTAACCAACAAATAATGCGTGGTGTAAACCAGGAATAGCGCCCATAGCCTGGACAGCCTGACCGGTTGCAATATGATCGGAGTGATCATTTGGATTTTTGCCCGTATCAGGGTTCAGGTAATTTACCCATACATTAGGTATGCCTCGACTTTCATCTGAAATGATTGTTTGAAGAGTAGTATAGAGGTCTGTCCAACCCGCGTATGCCGCAGAGTCATCCAGGGCCGTAGCAGTATTAATCGCCCCCGATCTAAGCCGCGCCAGACTATGAAAGTTCCGTGCCTGGAAACCACTGCCGTCCAGGTTGCCATCAGGTAAACGGAGAAAGTAACACGTTGCGTTATTTATTAACCCGTAGTTTATTGTATGAAAATTAAACTTTTTTGTGCCGCTCGATTCTTTAAGGCCTGCAAGGGGAGCAAGGCAGAACCGAAGCGAGCTTTTTAATCCTTCCTCCCGTGCAGCCCAATACGTTTCTTCGGCACCGGCATCGCCTGCAGTGGTAATAATGAAGACTACTTTACTGCCTGTGGTTACAAGGTCTTTATATACATTTGGTTGCATAAAAAGTTGCCAATCATCCGCGTGTGCAACTATATAAAAGGAAATTACAGTAAATTGTTCATTAACCATGCGAGGCCTTTTTCGATTTTTCTTAAGGGTAGCTGCGGATCGTAGACTTGCTAAGATTAACGTAATATTCCGGCACTTGTTCTTACCTGTCTCCGCCTTAAGGTTTTCAAACGATGCTCTGCCTGTCTATCTCTTGAGCCAACGCAGTATTATTAGCAAACCGCTGCCCATTAATACCGGTAAAAGCAATATGACAAAGCAACTCAGCAATACGCCGGGTAATTGTTCCTATGTCAAAGTGCTGTTTCACCCGGTTACGTGCTGCGGCTTTCATACCTTGCAAGCGTTCGGGCTGTTCCAGCAACTGAAGGATGCGAAATCCTATCCCTTCCCAGTCACCAGCTCCGGCAACAAAGCCAGTTCTCTCGTTCTCGATAATCTCTGGCACTCCGCCAACTGCAAGCCCAATAGTTGGACATCCGCATGACATTGCTTCAAGCAACACTAACGAGGTACCATCACTGCGTGAAGTATGTGCGAGCAAGTCAAGCGTCGGATATATATCAGCAGGGTTAGGCCACCAGCCAACGAAATGAACCTGCTGCTCTAATCGCAAATGTGAGCACATATCTTCAAGCTGGTTACGCATCACCCCATCGCCAACGACGACAAAGTGTACATCGGGTCGCACCTGGTGAACGTGGTCTGCAGCGCGAAGAAAAAGGTCAGGTCCTTTCTCATACTCCAAGCGGCCAACAAAACCGATCAACGGAGTGCCTTCCGGCACATTAATGACATTTCTAAGCTTATCGCCAATGCAATCAGGAGTAAACACTGCAGTATCAACACCATTGCGGACAAAACGAACACGCTCGGCAGGTACACCCATCGCCAAAGACTGGGTGTAAGCCTCCTGGCAGTTAGTGATCAAATGTGATCCTACAGCCCGCGTTATTCCCAACTCCTGCGACGACACATTCATTCCATGGAGCGTTGCAACCACGGGTTTATGAATCAGGCAGCCGGCCAGTCCGGCAAGTGTATGCGCCTTAGGCATGTGCGCATGCAGAACGTCTATTTGGTGGAGACGGGCGACCTCGACTGTCAGTTGAATTGAGCGCCATGCAGGGTCGTCTGTGATTGGCGTTATGTAAATGTCCTCAACTCCCAACTGTCGAAGGGAATCAGTAAACAGGCTTTCATAAGGGCAGATGCAAGTTACCCGAAATTGATCGTCGGGCAAATGTGCAATTAAGTTTTTAATGTAGTTTTCCATCCCCCCCATACCGGAGTTGCCAATAACTTCCAGAATGTTGACCCTGCTGTCGCGACGGCCGTTTCCAGGGATAGATTGCATAGGCTTGTTTATTTCCATATATTGGAGTTGGTGTAAAGAAGCGAGGATTATTTACAGCATCCTTCTTTATCCTGATGCGTTAAGTAGCAATTTACATACCACTATAAAAAAAGAATAATTATTTCTTATCACATTTCGCAAACTCATCCCTGGGATTGCAAGTGACGTCACCTCCTTATTAATAGTTTGAGCAATAACAAAAGAAAGAAAAACATAAGGAGAGTAAATGGCGAAAGCACTGTTTTTACTAAAATCCACATCAGGCAAGCCGAATAGAACGGGCATTCTTCTTGCAAATGCAACGAATTACGTCATTTAAAAAAGAGTTATGCTAAACGAACAGACATCTGGTGCGCCGCACAAACAAGAAACGCTAATCGTGGGACAAGTACATTTCGGTGACCTTAGAAGGTTGGAGCCGCTCACACGATCTTTTGGCTATGATCGGGGGCAGCCGATAGACCGGTATTACATAGAAAAGTTTCTGAGGCAGCATGCCGGCGACATTTGTGGTCACGTTGTTGAGATTGGTGATGACCGCTATACCCGGATGTTTGGCGGCGACCGTGTGACCCGCTCTGAAGTGCTTGATCAGGCACATCCCGACTCAACCCCGACCATCATAGCCGACCTCGCCAGTGCCGATCACGTTCCATCCGATAGTTTTGATTGTATTATTATTGTGCAGACGCTGCAGTTCATCTACGATGTTCATGCTTCCGTCCGTACGCTGCACCGTATACTTAAGCCCGGCGGCGTACTGCTTGGCACGCTCCCTTCACTTAGCCCGATCTGCCGCTACGATATGGATCGCTGGGGCGACTATTGGCGCTTCACCAGCGCTGCAGTTCAAAAGCTCTTTGGCGGCTTTGGGTCTGAAAACGTTCAGGTTGAGGCGCATGGAAATGTGTTGGTAGCTACGGCTTTCTTCTACGGTATGGCCGCAGAGGATCTGACTACGGAAGAACTGGACTTTAAAGACCGGGATTATGAGGCGCTCGTTACGGTAAGAGCAGTAAAGGGGTGATGGGCTGGGTTAGTAAATGACTGCTATAAGTTTGATACAGGATTTTGGAGGGGGGGAGGGATTAGCTTTTCAACCTAATATTATTAACTTCTTCCATTTTTAAGATGCGTGTATTTATGAATTAGAAGTTTTGTGAATTCCAAATGTAGTAGGGATAATATTTAAATCCAGAGTCGTCACCTACAGATCGCAGGAGGCAGAAAACTCAAGCAACAACTAAAGCTTTTACTTCCAATTTAAAACCGAGGTTTTTCATTATAGCTTCACAATCTTTCCACTCAAGACCGAAAGCTTTTACATCTGCTAAACCAAGTTGTGATAATGTATTTCTGATAGTATGAGCCTCATCATCCTCATAAGAACCGTTCATCAAACTTTGCTCAGCCCAATTTACCAGCTCTAACAAAGACCAATGATGTTGCAGATAAGCAAGTAATTTGTCAGCTACTATTTGTTTTGTTATCATTTTTACAGTTTTTGGTGACCTTTATCAATAGGATATTTTTCATGAATTTCTATCATAACATTTTTATCATCATAAATCTCTTGCCAAAACCTTGTTGTCACCTCGTCATTATTTACTTCTTTTAAATATTTCGCTTTCCAACCTGACTTACCTGGTATTTCAAAGGAATAAATTCTACCTCCATCTTTTTTTTCCATCCATTGTTCATAGTCTATTTCATTTTTTTGCCGTTGCTTTTCATTCATATAAAGTTATTTCTTTTCTGCATAGTCAGAGCCACAACCATATTGCTCCGTTGAATCACACTCACGTCACTCAATACTCCAAGCTCTAAAACACTTTGCAGGTTTTATTGAAACACCAGGATAAAAGCCTCAAACTATTTTTCTATAATAATCTTTTCTGACTTTATATTTTTTCCGTTTTCAACACTTACAATGTACACTCCCATTTTCAAATTGCTGATATAAACCTGGTGTATTTCGTTATTGCTTATAAAATATTCTTTTATAAGCCTGCCATTCAAATCGTGAACCCTGACTGTACATGCACCTCCGTAATTATTGATTGCAACATTAAAATTGCCTTGTGCAGGGTTAGGATACATTGAGAAGCTCATTTCTTCATTCATTTTCACCGGCAGACTGACTATCCTATTGTCTGCTGGCCGCGCTGACGATGACGATTGCTGAACAACTAACTGAGGTTTGTTTAGTGCTGCTTCTTTTGAATTAAACTCAACATGGCTTAATGTTATATCAGGGTTCACAAGTTTTAGTGTTACAGAGTTTATCCCTGCGTTTCTCAGGTTAAAGAGAAGTTGTGTTATGTCCCATTCGTAATATTGTTTTTGAGTGCCTGTAATGCTTTTTGTTGCAACGACTGTTGTTTGCGCCGCCGGTTTATTATTCCATGTTATTGAATTTTCGAGCCATGAAACGTTAGTTACATTGTGTACCTCAACCCGAACAGATGCATTTTCTCTACTGTTTAAACTTCCATATAAGCGGAGTTTCGCGGAAGCAATTCCTGCCGTAAAAGATGAAATATCAAATCTCAGATACACCTCACGTGAAAAATCAGCTAAGGTTGCTTTTTTTAAAGACAGGCTATCGCTCGGGCCATAGTTATTACCAGAGTAAGAACCTGCACGCACATAAGCATCGGCAACGGGAGTAAGGGTATCATTTGTTAAAATATAATCAGCAGTGTATGTGACGTCATTAACCGGAGTGGCAATTGTTTGTGTAGCTTTTCCTCCCTGGCTCCATTTACTGAATGTATACTTACTTTGCGGCGTAACTGCACCAATGGTCCGCAACATTCCTTCAACGCTTGTAACCTTTAGCGGAGCTGCAAATGGCTGCCCGTCTAATGTCAGTTGCAAACCCTTCGGACTTGTATTAAGTGTTATAGTGGAAGTTCTTGGCGAAATATCTGTAAATGCAGTATCGCTTGCCCCTTTCGAATCTTTTACGACTAAATATAAACGGTAAAAAACATTAGCTGATGTTTCGCCGGTATTGGGAATAATAAATGAACCACTTTTAACACCTGAAGGTGCAGCCGGGCCGGGATAAGTATGCGAATCATGATGAAACAATACAAACCAGGTAAATGCTGAAACACCTAATGTGCCATCTTCAGGATCAGTTCCGCTTCCGGAAAATTTGATTGTGTCGCCGGCCGTATAGGTTGCTCCTGCGGCAGGTGCAGTAATTTTTGCAATTGGTGGTTGATTAGGTGCAGTAACGGTTAATGTTGCATTATTGCTTGTTACACTTCCTGATGCATTGCGTACAACAACAGAATACTTAGCTGCATCCGCAGTTGCGACGGATGAGATAGTATATGTTGAATTGCCAGCGCCGCTTATAGCAACTCCATTTTTCTTCCATTGATAACTTAAAGGAGCTGTGCCAGTAGCAGTAACAGAAAAAGATGCGCTATGCCCTTGCGATACTGTAATGCTTTGCGGCTGATTTGTAATAACAGGTGCATGAGAAGTGGTGTATGTGATTTTATATACAGCACTGTTAGCTCTTGAAAGAAAATAAAGATTTCCGTCAGGACCGGTAGCCATCGCCACATTACTTCCTGCAATTGAAGAAGCGAAATTTGCTCTGGTTACGCTGGTGCCGCTTAATGTGAGCATATCAATCCAACTGCCGCAATAATCAAGAAAAAAATATTTACCGACATATAAAGAAGGGTAGTTGGTAGCAGCCGGATTGAAAAAAGTTCCGCCTGTAATTGCACAGCCTACTCCTATACCGGTGCCGTGCTTATAGGTATAGACAGGATTAGTATAAAGAGAATTTGAGCTCATGCCTTCGACATCGGGCCATCCGTAGTTATGTCCGCCGGAAGTGCAGTCGTTCACCTCTTCCCATGTATTTTGCCCTACTTCATCTACAAAGATGCGACCGGTTACCGGCTGAATGCTGAAAGTGAACGGATTTCGCAAACCATATTCCCATACCCTTTTCCGTTGCTCACTTCCTGTTGTAAAAGGATTGCCCTGCGGTACGCTGCCGTCAGCGTTGATACGGAGAATTTTCCCAAGATGAGTATCTAAATTCTGGGAGTTGGCAGGGTGTGCATTTTCGCCCACAGCAACATAGAGTTTACCATCTTTTCCAAAATGAATTGACCCGCCATTATGATTGTTTGCTGTGCTTAATGCATCAAGATTTAGAACCAATACTTCGCTGCCGGGTACCACAGTATCGCCATTTGCAGTTAAACGGCTAATGCGATTATTAGCTCCCGAAGGCAGTGTATAATAAAGATAAATATAATGATTTGTGCTAAAGGACGGATCGAAGGCAATGCCAAGTAAGCCGCGCTCACCCGACGGATCTACATTGAGTGTAATAAAGGGCCGGGCAAGAAGAACACTTTTTTTTACAATCCACAATTGTCCCGTTTGTTGTGCAACAAACAAACGGCCATCAGGAGCAAATGTCATAGTTGTAGGATTGCGGATGCCATTAGCCACCATCACCTGGCTGAATCCTGCAGGTAATACCTGCGCTTTTGCTGGGGTAGCTGAAACTAAAAAAGTAATGAAAACTGAAAGGAAAACCGAATAAGATAAAATGTCAAATCTTTTAAGAAAACTTGCCACCAAACAAGTAATTTTAAACATAAGATTTAATTTATTGAAAATATTTATATGTTTCAAGGTATAACAAATTTTGGGTAGAAAGCTTATGAAAATAAAATAAATATTTAGGCAGCAAATCGTGTTATTTTTAGCGCTTTTATTAAAAAGTTTGGTGCATTAAAAATATCACCATTACTTTGAGCTACAAAGCACTTTTACTCATGCCTTACAATAAGGAACGCCTGGATGACCTGCACGACATTAAACAAATTATGGAGAGAAGCAGCCGGTTTATCAGTCTTAGTGGCTGGAGCGGGATTGCTGCGGGTACCTGTGCTTTGGCCGGTGCATATTTCGGACATATTGCTTTAAAAGAAGATTACTATTACAGCGTTAGCACATCAAACCAAAACGATTATAACTATTTTCCTTTTTTTCTGAAACAATTGTTACATTCTGCCATATTTCATATAGCCTTAATCACTTTTATTGCTGCATTTATTTCTGCCTTCATTTTTACCTATATCAGAAGTCGTAAAAATAATACGCCTGTCTGGAGCACAACTTCACGCAGGCTTCTGATGAATGTATCAATTCCTATGATTGTCGGCTGCTTTTTTTTATTAAAACTTCTGGAGAACGGCAATTATGGTTTAATAGCACCGGGATGCCTTATATTTTACGGACTTGCTCTTGTTAATGGCAGTAAGTATACTCTTGGTGAAATTAAAATTCTGGGCTATTGTGAAATTTTATTAGGAATTGTAACCTGCCAGTTCACAGATTTGGGACTGTACTTTTGGGCATTAGGATTTGGCGTATTTCATATTATTTACGGAATTGCAATGTTGCTTAAGTACGACAGAAATGCATAGAAATGAAGGTTTAATTTTACATGAAAAGCCGAGGAAAGTGAAAGCATGAAGAACCTGATAGAAAATTTGAATAAAATATTTGACAGCCGGATAAGGCTGGGCATTATGAGCACGCTAATGGTAAATGATGAAGTAAATTTTAATGATTTGAAAGAACTCATTCAGGTTACAGACGGAAACCTTGCCAGCCATTTAAAAACGCTGGAAGAAAATAAATATGTAAAAGTGCAGAAAGGATTTATCGGACGAAAAACAAATACCACTTATGCTGTTACTAAGGCAGGCGAAAAAGCATTTAAAGTTCATTTGGAAGCGCTTGGAGAAATGATAAAATCAATGAATTAATTTTTTTTGCACCAACACTTTGAATTACAAAGTACTTTTAATATAAATAATAAATCAAACTATAATTTATGAAACAGTTTCCACATGTAACTTATTTGAGCACTCTTGCCATTGTTACGATTGTTATAGCACTTGTTTATGTATCTGTACAGCAGAATTACCGGATGACAGCTAATGATCCGCAAGTACAAATTGCACGCGATGCAGCAGACCGGTTACAACACAACCGGCCTGTTATACCTTTTACATCTGATACAGTTGACATAAGTAAAAGCCTGGCCATTTTTACTGCTTATTACAATGCTCATCAACAGCCGGTTTCCTCTACTGGTTACATGGATGGGGCAATACCTAAATTGCCGGAAGGAGTATTAAAGTATGCAAAAAAACATGGCGAAGACTGGATTACATGGCAGCCCCGAAAAGACGTACGACTTGCAGCGATTGTAAAATATGTATCGTCGCCCTCAGTCTCTTATGTGGTTGCAGGCAGGTCTTTACAGGAGGTAGAAATCAGGGAAGGAAACCTGTCGAAAATAACCATGCTTGCCTGGATACTTTGCTTTGCCATTATTGTAACCAACTGGGGCTTGAATTACCCGAATAGAAACAAAATGTAATCTTGTTACTTCCTTTCTTCACATTCATCTTAATAAAATTTATGAAAATTAAAATGATTCTACCGGCGCTTACAGAAGCAAAAAGTCCCTACTGGAGGCCAATAAAATATTCCCTTTTTCCACCGCTTGGCCTTGCTACACTTGCTGCTTATTGTAATGGCGATGATGAAATTGACTTGCAGGATGAGCATGTGGAAGAACTAAATATAAATGATGAACCGGATCTTGTGGTAATACAAGTTTACATTACCAATGCTTTCCGTGCTTATAATTTAGCAGACCATTACCGAAGGAAAGGCTCGTATGTATGCCTGGGCGGATTACATGTAACTTCTTTGCCTGATGAGGCAATACCTCATGCAGGTACCATTTTCCTCGGTCCCGGGGAAGAAAGCTGGCCGCGGTTTTTAGAGGATTTCAGGAATGGCCTGGCGAAGAAAATGTATATCTCAAAAGAGCGCACGCTGGACACTGTTCCGCCAATACGCCGCGATTTAATAAAGCGTCACTTATACCTTGTCCCCAATTCTATTGTCGTAACAAGAGGTTGTCCCCATCATTGTAACTTTTGTTATAAAGACGCTTTTTTTGAAGGCGGACGTTCTTTTTATACTCAAAAGGTTGATGATGCACTTGCTGAAATTGACCGGCTGCCAGGCAAGCACCTTTATTTTCTTGATGACCATTTATTAGGCAATCAGCGTTTTGCAAATGCTTTGTTCAGTGGAATGAAAGGAATGAACCGTGTGTTTCAGGGAGCATCTACAATAGATGCAATACTTCGGGGAAACCTGATAGAGAAAGCTGCTGAAGCCGGAATGAGAAGTGTATTTGTTGGCTTTGAAACATTAAGCAACGGAAACCTGCAGCAAAGTAATAAAAAGCAAAACATAGGAAAAGATTATGAAGAAGCTATTCGTCGCTTACATTCCCTCGGCATTATGGTAAACGGAAGCTTCGTCTTTGGCCTGGATGAAGATGATAAAGACGTATTTAAGCGAACAGTCGACTGGGCTGTAAAAAATGCCTTAACTACCTGCACATTCCATATTCTTACTCCTTATCCCGGTACCGGCTTATACAAAACAATGGAAGAGCAGGGACGTATACTTCATAATCAATGGAACCTGTATGATACAAGACATGTAGTATATAAAACGGTTGGATTGAACGCGAATGAACTGAAAGCCGGTTACGATTGGGCCTACCGTTCATTTTACTCATGGCCCACTATTGCTAAGGCAAGCCTTCACCATGAAAACGTTAAACATGCAGTAAAACATTTTGCTTACGCATGCGGATGGAAGAAGTTTGAGCCTTTATGGAACTTTATGATAAAAACACAGGGACTAAATAAAATGTTGCCCTTGCTTGAAGCTATTCTTTCAAAAGTAAACGCTAAGACAAAAGCACGGCTTCCTGAAAAACCCTCCCCATTTCCGGCTATTGCTTAATGTGCGAACAGCGGTTTATAGGATTTTTTTTAGAGATATTAAGTGAAAGTCGTGCCACTATTCTTACAAAAGTGCATGAAGATAAAAACAACAAATCCTGGAAATAATTACCATTTCCAGCTATTGCTGCTACTAATATCATTGTCTCGGCCAGCATTATGAATTTATAGAAAAATTTGTAAGAACACGCACAAAGAATCAAACATTAGTCGATTACCTGTTACAAAAGCGAACACAAGTTGTATCATAACCGGACAATGCTTTTGGAAAAAAAAGCATTAATCCTTTCAGTATCAATGCTTTTAATTTTAGGCATATTGTTAGAACTAATTATTGTCTGAACGGGATAAGTGGGATGTTTGGGATTTGTGGGATAAGAATCAATGGGATAAGAATCAATAAGAGTTTAAAAGCTATTAAAGAAACCATTTTTAATTTAATACATTAAAATCGAAAATCCTGAAAAGGGAGTGCTTTTCGGATATCCCTTGGACAGGATTTAAGGACGGCTTTTTATGATAAAAAATTATTTTATAATTGCACTTCGAAATTTTTGGCAGAACAAAGTTATTTCTCTCATTAATATTTTTGGCTTAGCCATCGGCATTAGCGCTTCTCTGGTTATTTACCTGATAGTTAGTTATGATTTTAGTTTTGATAAGTTTGAGAAAGATAGAGACCGTATTTACAGGATTGTTTCAAACTTTAATTTTTCGGGAGAAGCTTATCATAACTCAGGCGTACCTTTTCCTATGGGTGAGACAGTGCGAAAGGAAGTGACAGGTATTGATAATTCAACCGCTTTCTATTTATATGAAAATGCTAAAGTGACAGTGAAAGCTGCAAACAATGCGAAAGAAGTTTCGTTTAAAAAGCAGCCAAATGTTGTTTTTGCTGATAATTATTATTTCACTTTCCTCCCTTATCAATGGTTAGCAGGCTCATCTAAAACAGCTTTGAAAGATCCGTTCGAGGTTGTCCTTACAGAAAGCAGGGCAAAAGAATATTTTCCCGGAATTGCTCCGGCACAGGTTATAGGACGGGAAATTACATACAACGACTCTGTGCGCACTACCGTTTCAGGTGTTGTAAAAGACCTTAAAGAAATCACAGATTTTACTTTCAAAGATTTTATTTCCTTGGCCACAATTCCTGTAACAGGCCTTAAAAATAATATGGGTGCAGACTCGTGGGAGTCTACCAATTCTGCTTCTCAGTTTTTTATAAAATTGTCTGCAGGAGTTTCACCCGCGCAAATTGAAAAACAAGTAGAAAAGGTTAAAAGTAAATATCGTAATAAAAGCGAGCCGGATAATCCAAATAATATTATGAGGTATGATCTTCAGCCATTAAGCGATATACATTTCAACAGCGACTATGATAATTTTGATCAACGCCGTGCCCACAAGCCAACATTATATGGATTATTATTAGTGGCTTTATTCTTATTGCTTCTGGGCTGTATCAATTTCATCAACCTCACCACAGCACAGGCTTCACAAAGAGCAAAAGAAATTGGTATCAGAAAAACTTTAGGAAGCTCTAAACCGCAATTAATTTCCCAGTTTTTAAGTGAAACATTGTTATTAACGCTTGTTGCCACTGCATTGTCTGTTGCTTTTACTCCCTTGTTATTGAAGGTATTTTCTGACTTTATTCCAAAAGAGTTGCATTTTAATCTGTTACAACAACCTCAACTGTTATTGTTCTTATTTCTGCTCGTTATAATAGTAAGCTTACTATCCGGGTTCTATCCTGCGTTAATACTTTCCGGTTATAAACCTATATTGGTTCTTAAAAACCAGGCTTACATCAATACAGGTAAAACACGTAAGGCTTTCTTAAGAAGAACGCTGACTGTGACACAATTTTTAATTGCACAGGTTTTTATAATGGCGACTCTTATAGTAAGTAAACAAATACATTATTCACTAAATAGAGACATGGGTTTTAAAAAGAATGCTATTGTTTATTTCAATGTTCCATTTCACTTCTCTAATATCAACGAACCTGTTAAAAAAAATTTTGTATTACTGGACAAACTGAAATCAATTCCCGGAATAGAAAAAATAAGTATGGGAGGTGCACCTCCTGCCTCTAACAATACTATGTCAGGACTGGTTGTATACAAAGATGGTAAAAAAGAAATAAGCACTGATGTGAATTTTAAATTTGCTGACCCCGGCTATATTCCCTTATACCAAATAAAATTATTAGCGGGAACAAATCTACAACCAAGTGACACCACCAAAGAATTCGTTATTAATGAAACCTATGCGCATATATTAGGCTTTCAACATCCGCAAGACGCAGTTGGAAAAACACTGGAATGGAGTGGTAAAAAGGTGCAGGTTGTCGGTGTGATACAAGACTTTAATCAGAAATCATTACACGAACCGATAAAGTCTGTTGCACTAACTGCCGCAGCCAATAATAATTATACTTTTCATATAGCATTACAACCTTTAAATGAAGAAGGCAACTCATGGAAAACCACCATCAGCAAAATTGAAAATGCATTTAAAGAAGTTTATCCTGATGGCGATTTTGATTATCACTTTTTTGATGAAAGCATTGCGGAGTTTTATAAAAGCGAACAAAATATATCACGCCTGCTTACCTGGGCAACCGGCCTGGCTATACTTATCAGTTGTCTTGGATTATTAGGTCTTGTAATGTATACTACCAATAACCGGTTGAAAGAAATTGGCGTAAGAAAAGTATTAGGCGCATCTGTTTCGCAAATAGTCTTGCTGCTCTCCGGCGATTTTATCCGGCTGGTATTAATTGCATTTGCAACTGCAACACCCATTGCCTGGTGGGCAATGAATCGTTGGTTAGATAACTTCGCCTACCGCACCTCTATAAGCTGGTGGATATTTGCATTAAGCCTGTTATCTATTGTTCTTGCATCCATCATTACTTTAAGTATTCAAACTATAAAAGCAGCGATGGCAAACCCGGTGAAAAGTTTGAGAACCGAGTAGAAATCATGATTTTTTGACTTGTGGCGGAAATGTCTGAACCTGGTGTTATGGGACGTTGCGATTTGTGAAATAGTAAGGAGAAAAGTTTCAATTTAAAATTTAATATGTTTTGTGTACGTATTAGCTAAGGGAGGAAAAGTATCCGGAACTATTTTTTTTTAAGAACAAGGAATAAAAATTGCAGGATTGATTAAAAACTTAAGTGATTTTGTGCAGGCATTTTTTTTTAAATCTCGTATTAACTTTTCTGCTGTTTCCTGCATTGGCATTTTCGCAGGAAAAAAAGCAAATGATTTTAATGAGAATGTCAGATACACCTAAGATTAAGGTAAAAGATACTGCGATTACAAATCAATCCCTGCCGCAAAAAGATGTTTTAGATGTAGTATCGGGGCTTTTTAAAAAACATAATTCATCAGGCGATCATAAAGATACGATCACTTCAAAACCTGTTTTCACTGCTGTACCTGCAGTAGGATATACGTTGCAGTCAAAATTGGTAGCAACTATATCAGGAAACGTTGTATTTCATCTCAATCAAACAGCGAATATATCTACAATAACTGCAAGCGCTGCATATACACAAAGAAAGCAGTTTACACTTCCCGTCGAATCAAATATCTGGACAAAAGGCAATAAATTTAATTTAGTCGGTGATTTTCGTTTTTATAAATACCCGCAAAGCACTTATGGTCTTGGCTCGTCATCCGACGAAAAAAATGAAAATCAAATGGATTATTCTTATTTCCGTTTTTATGAAATGATCCAAAAAAAAATAACAGGTAATTTTTTCGCGGGAGCGGGATATATCCTTGATTATCACTGGAATATTTCTGAAAAAGGAACTAAGAACGGAACCATTAGTGATTATAAAAAATATGGCACTGCTACACATACCAGGTCGGCCGGCATTACTTTAAATGTTCTATATGACATAAGAGATAATCCGATTAATCCATCGAGAGGCTTTTATACCAATATACAATACCGTCAAAATTATATAGCTTTTGGAAGCACTTCCAACTGGCAGTCGCTGATCGTCGATGTAAGAAAGTACATATCATTTCCGGGCGCATCAGAGAATGTACTGGCCTTGTGGTCGTACGACTGGCTTGTTTTAAATGGGAGGCCTCCGTATCTCGACTTGCCAAGCAATGGCTGGGATAGCTATTCAAGTACAGGAAGAGGCTATATCCAGGGAAGGTTCAGAGGCTTACATATGGTATATACCGAAACAGAATACCGGTTTAAAATAACCAGGAATGGTTTGTTTGGCGGTGTTCTTTTTGCCAATGCAGAAACCTTTTCTGCGGGGCCGGGAACCCCGCTGGAAACGATACAACCAGGTTTTGGACCAGGTCTTCGCATAAAGCTAAATAAAGTATCTAAAACAAACATTTCAATAGACTACGGATTTGGCTCTCATGGTTCAAAAGGCCTTTTTATAAATATTGGAGAATTGTTTTAGTTTTAAAAGATTACAGTTCTTGTTACTTATAATGCTTTGCCCGTACATTTCTTTGGAATGTGATAAAATACGACATTTAGCCATAAAAGAGATGTTCCATATAATTTTGCTATTTGTAATTCGGGGAATGAAATTTGCAAATTTTGCAGAAAGAATATAATAAATTGAAATATTTTATTTCTGTAAGCTCTGTAATAATTGCAATTGCACTCTTCTTTCCTATATTATTATCGGCCCGGCAAAACACGCAACCACTTACAAAAAGCAATGCAGACAGCGCTTCGGTTGAAATAAAAGATACAACCTTTACGGCACCTCAAAAGGATCTTTCAGATATAATAAGTTCAATTTTTAAAAAACATGCTTCCCGCGAAAAAGCTAACGACACCATTACCTCAAAACCAGTTTTTTCGGTCGTAGCTGCAGTCGGTTATACTTTGCAAACAAAGCTGGCTGCAACAATATCGGGAAATGTAGCCTTTCGCTCAAATACTGCAAAATTATCAACCATTACAGGCAATGCCACCTACACGCAAAACAAGCAGTTTTACCTGCCTATACAATCTAATATCTGGACAAAAGGCAATAAATATGATTTTGTTGGCGATTTTCGTTTTTATAAATATCCTCAAAGTACTTTCGGCCTCGGCTCTTCATCAAATATTGCAAATGAAGATCCCATGGACTATAGGTACTTCCGGTTTTATGAATACGCGCTGACAAAAATTAAAGGCAATTTTTTTGGCGGAGTTGGTTATATTTTAGACTACAGATGGAATATTTCACACAAAGGAAATAAAAATGGAACTGAAAGTGATTATACAAAGTATGGAACAAAATCACCTACAATTTCTTCAGGCATCACTTTAAACGCTTTATATGCCACCAGGGACAATCCTATAAATGCCTCTAAAGGAGTGTATGCGACTCTTCAGTTAAGAAACACCTTTAAAGCTTTTCGCAGCAACAGCAACTGGAATTCACTGATACTTGATATGAGAAAATATTTCAGGTTTCCGGGAAGTTCCCCAAACGTTTTGGCTTTTTGGTCGTACAATTGGCTGATACTTAAAGGTAAGCCTTCTTATCTCGATTTGCCCAGCAATGGATGGGACAGCTATAGTTGTACAGGTCGTGGATATATACAGGGAAGATTCCGGGGTGCGCAAATGGTTTATTTTGAGACGGAATACCGGCTAAGATTATCTGCCAACGGCTTGTTTGGAGCAGTTCTGTTTGCAAATGCAGAGTCATTTTCTGCGGGCCCGGGAACGCCTTTGCAAAAAATTCAACCAGGCTACGGAACAGGAATAAGAATAAAGATTAAAAAAGAGTCTAAAACAAATCTTTCTATAGATTATGGATTTGGAGTGCAAGGCTCAAAAGGACTGTTTATAAATATTGGTGAATATTTTTAATTTTGATGATCTTATTCGTGGTTCATTATTTTTCATCTTTATATAATTTACACTATGGATATTACTTCATTAAAGGGAAGCCTCTCAGCCGATACTCCCCCGCTAAGTGCCTCTGTCTATCTGAAAGCACTATGGTACGATGCGAAAGAAGACTGGAACAAAGCACATGAATTAATACAGGGCCTTCCTGATAAGAATGCTTCATGGATACATGCTTACCTGCATCGTAAAGAAGGCGATACCTGGAATGCCGATTACTGGTATGCGAAAGCAGGCAAAAAAAGACCTTCCGTTTCACTGCAGGAAGAATGGGAACAAATAGTAAAAGCTTTTTTGTAATACTAACGGCTATTTTTAGAACTTCAATTAACGAAATCCAATCCTACTTTGCGGCTGTATCACTTTTCCTGATGTTTAATCTATAGCGCATGATAACTTCGTCATTAAAAATAACATTCAGCCACTCAGCGCCGGGAAACGAAACAATGTATTTGCAAAAAACCCGGTTCCCGGAGACGTGGTATTTTTGCCTGGAAGAATCAGCTATAGATGCCATAGCTATAACAGCAGAGTCAACGTATGGAGTATCTATGAGGCACAATCTTTTTTCGGTATTACCGGTTTCGATTTCTATTTGTATGGTATCTCCGGGTAAAGCATCTATAATGCCTGACTGGGGTTTGTAAGATTCTATTTTATATTTTATAAATGCATTGTTTTTGAAAGGCGAATATTTATATTCATTTATTGCAGGTGGTTTAGGAAGCAAAGTCCACTGCAACTCTTCCGGATAATGGTCGCGTATAAAGTCTTTTGCAGGAGTTAAAAAGTAATGATTATTATAATTTTGTATAAAATCGTTAGAGCTGTAAGTTACAAAGCCGCTTGCCCATGTTACATCAAGCAAATACCAAGAACTGTCAAGATAAACTGCATTCCACCTGTGGTTAGAGGTAAATTTTAAACGCCGGTGAGACATGCCTCCGTCTGCATAACCTGATATAACTTCTGATTTTATTCCTGCATAGTCGCACAAAGTTTTAAAAAGCCTTGCATATCCATCGCAAAATGCTATTCTTTTCTTCAATACGTCTATTGCTACCCGTTCGCTCAGCGGTTTAAGCGCGCCGGTATCGTCATCATCATACAGGTGCCTGGCAGTTGAATGTGTAGCATTATAATAAGGTCTTACATTATAGGTAATATTTTCGGTGATCCACCGAAAGATGGAGGCTACTTTATCACGGTCAGTTTTATAGCCATTAGTAAGCATCCGGGATAGAGAATCGGGTGTTAATACATATTCTGACTTAGGGGAAACGGCATAAGAGTCAGTGCTCAAATCCTGAGCAAAAGAAGAAATAGGTAATAAAGCTAAAATGAATCGGATCAGCACTTTCATATAACCACAATAATTAGCAAAATTTATTATATACTATCAAAAAGCAATCAAAAAATTCCCGGAAAGTGCAGTTTAACAAATTCTGCATTTTTGATTTTTTGTTTTATAAATCTACTCATTTTAATTAAAAAAAGTGCAACTGCTGTTGTTTTTCTGATAAAATAAACTGGTGCGTAACAATTCCTTAAGCCTGTTGAAAGACAAAAACCTTTGTCTGTTTCAATCTCAATAAGTGCTTGCCGGCGTGTTTATTCATTAAAGCTTATTTTTTCAAACTTCCTTCACTCCCAAAACCAAATAGTATTTTTGTCTGATAACTATTTTCTCTCATGCAAAATAAAATACTGGTAGCAGTAAGCGGTGCAAGCGGCGCTATCTATCCTCAACTTTTAATTAATAAATTATTAAAAATAAGAGATCAGTGGAAAGAATTAAGTGTTGTAATGAGCACAAACGCAAAACAAATATGGACAACAGAATTAGGAAATGACGATTTTAAAAACCTGCCTGTACAATTTTATGAGAAAAACGATTTTAATGCCCCATTTGCTTCCGGCTCTGCCAGGTACAATATAATGATTGTATCGCCATGCAGTATGGGTACTTTGTCGCGTATTGCCGCAGGTATAAGTAATGACCTGGTAACACGTGCAGCAGATGTTATATTAAAAGAAAGAAGAAAACTGGTATTAATGCTAAGAGAAACACCATACAGTCTCATACATATTAAAAACATGGAAGCAATTACGCTTGCCGGAGGTATCATTTGCCCCGCTACTCCTTCTTTTTACAGCAGGCCAAAAACAATTGAAGAGGCAGCGCTAACAGTGGTAGACCGACTGATAGACCTGGCTGGTTTGGATATTTCTTCTTTCAGGTGGGGCTCTGAAAACGAAAACTGAAATTATTGTAAAATGCACCAGGTGATGCGATAATTTCAAAAGGATCTTTTAACAGGCACAAAATAACAAACTCAGGATTCTTGGAATGACTGTTTCATCGTCTCCGTCAAACCATTCATTGAGCTTTACTAAAGAAAATCCATGCTTTTTTGCATCCTTAAAAAAGTCCGAAATATTATGGATATAACAGTCTAACTCAACCCTGCCTTTTTCTGTGTCAAACCTTGCCAAGCTTCCGCTATATTGTTTAAACGGATGTAATTCTCCAATGTAAACATACCCCTTGTCATTAGTTTTTTTGCTTACCTCACCGAAAATAAAGTCAAGATCTTTGATATGTTCGAGAACCAAACTAAAACTTACCAGGTCAAATTTTTTATTTGTAAAAGTCCACTCCTCTGTTATGTCTGCCTGCAAAAATCTCATTGAACTGTCTTTAATCTTAGTTTTTGCCTTTTTCAACATTTCGTCTGAAAAATCTACAGCTACTACTTCGGTTGCTTTTTTAATAAACCATTCTGAATTTTTACCTGTTCCGCATCCTATTTCCAGCACGTTATCAAAAACAATTTTGTCGAGAGTTTTTCTTAAGGCTATTCCTTCTGCATCTCTTGTCTTGTTATTATTAGTATCATACTGTTCGGCCCAAATGTTATAAGCTTGTTTGTTTTTATCCATGCTTAAAGTAGTTTTCTGCTCACTGCCTTCGTCTACGGGGTTAAAATAAACCAAAGAGCTGTGCATCAATTTTATTAATAATTATCCCCAGGTCCTCTCCATTTTCAGCGAAGTTATTTTTATCTACATTTATTATTAGCAGCGGGCCTTCCTGGTAGCTCTCTGTCCATTTCTTATAATATTCGTTTAGCTTTTTTAAATAATCCAACCTGATGTTTTCTTCATACTCTCTTCCTCTTTTTTGTATCTGCCCTACAAGCGTAGGTACAGACGCCTGCAGGTAAATAAGCAAATCGGGCGGTTTTACCATTGATTTCAGTGTTTGAAAAAAATTGTAATAATTATCAAAATCCCTTTTGCTCATTAATCCCATATCATGCAGGTTGGGCGCAAATATATTTGCGTCTTCATAGATCGTTCTGTCCTGTATAATTGTTTCTGTGCCTCGCTCAATCTCAAGCAACTGCTTTAAGCGGCTGTTTAAAAAATATATCTGCAGGTTAAAACTCCACCTTGGCATTTCTTCATAAAAATCCATTAAGTAGGGATTATTCGCTACGTCTTCAAACTGCGGAATCCATTTATAATGTTTACTCAGCGCTTCCGTTAAGGTTGTTTTGCCCGCGCCAATGTTGCCGGCCACTGCTATGTGCTTTGGTTTTGTTGGTTTTTCCATGCAGTAATTATTACCGTAGTTTTTTTAATAAATCAGGTTGAGTAAAGTAAAGAATTTTACAATAGTATCAGTAAAAGTATTTTAGTCCCATACTTTCTCTTACCAGCATCATAGTTGCCTTTGCGCTTATTCCAGCCTTTTCGGCGCCCTTTTCCATTACCTGTTTCAGGTATGTTTCGTTACTTAAAATGTTTTCCGCTTTCCCTCTTATTGGTGAAATGAATTTTACCATGTCTTCTGCTAACTGTTTTTTCATATCGCCATATCTTATATCGCAATTTCTGTAGTCGTTTTCAAACTTGCTGATAACTTCAGCAGCAGATACAAGTTTCATCAGCAGAAAAAGATTTTCGATATAATCGGGCTTTTCTGAATTTGGCTCAAGAGGTCCGTTGTCAGTTTTTGCTTTCATTACCTTTTTCCTGATCGCTTCATCGCTATCTGACAGGTAGAGTGTTGCCATCTGGTTCTCGCTCTTGCTCATTTTACCAGCCCCGTCCAGGCTGGGCACTTTTATCAATTGCTCGCTGTAGTTAAATGCCTGCGGTTCAGGGAAAACATCACCATAGCGATGATTAAAACGATTGGCAAAGTTTCGTGCCATTTCCAGGTGCTGCTCCTGGTCTTTTCCTACCGGCACCAGCGATGCACGGTGAAGAATAATGTCGGCTGCCTGTAAAACGGGATATGTAAGCAATCCTGCGTTCACATTTTGTGGCTGCAAGCGCACTTTATCTTTAAACGTAGCCGTTTTTTCCAACTCACCTTTATAAGCAAGCATGTTCAGGTACAGGTATAGTTCTGATGTTTCGTGCACTTGGCTTTGGCAGTAAAGGACTGCCTTTTCGGGATCAAGGCCACAGGCAATATGTTCTGCCAATACCCTGTGTACGTTTGCTTTTAAATTTTTTGTATCAGGATGAGTAGTCAGCGAATGAAGGTCGGCCACCATAAAAAAACACTCAAACTCATCCTGCAGGCGCACATAATTGCGAATAGCGCCAAAGTAATTTCCAAGGTGCAAATATCCTGTAGGTCTTATCCCACTCATTACAATCAGTTTCTTTCCTTCCATAACGACAGCGAAGATAAGATAGAACCATGATGTAGCACACCGATTAACCGGATTAGAAGGATTACGAGGAAAAATTACAGAACCACGATTTGTTGGATTTTGGAAAGGATTATAAGGAAAATAAGGAGTTGATATTGACTTCCTCATCATCACTTACGCCGCATCTTTTGCTCAAAAGTCTCTGTTTTTACTTCGGGTCGTTGTGCCTCTGTCGTTTAAAAACTCTTTGTAATAGCTTTGCCCTACATTAAATATTGCTATTATAAACGACATGAATTCATAACTTCTTAAAAAATTAAAAGAAAACAGGAATGATTAAATTAGAATATTTTGACCGCCAAGATTTTCAACAGTTGATAGAGTGGATGAACAGTGAGCATTTGATCACCAACTGGGCCGGTTCGTTATTTAAATATCCTTTGACCGAAGATAGTCTCGATTGGTATATTGAGGACACGAATAATATTAAGTCTTCCGATTCTTTTATTTATAAAGCTGTAAGCACTGCGACAGGAAAAACGGTGGGGCATATTTCATTAGGAAGCATAAGTGATAAAAACAAGTCTGCAAGAATTAGCCGGGTACTGGTGGGAAATACTGCTGAGCGCGGAAAAGGCGTATGTACAGGGATGATAAAAGCCATTTTAAAAATAGGATTTGAAGATTTGCAACTGCACCGGATAAGTCTTGGTGTGTATGATTTTAATACAGCCGCCATCCGGTGCTACGAAAAATGCGGATTTGTAAAAGAAGGGCTGATGAGGGACGTGCTGAGATATGCCGACAACACTTACTGGAATCTTATTGAAATGAGCATACTTGAAAATGAATGGAAATAACAGAACCGCGATTTCAATCGTGGTTCTTACCTTTACGCTTAACAAATACCTGGAGAGCTATGCTGAAGATAGGCGTATTTGGAGTCGGACATTTGGGGAAATTTCATTTAAATAACTGGAAAGAAATTGAGGGAGCAGAAGTAGTCGGCTTTTATGATCCTGCCAACGATATTGCCAAAGAAGTAGCTGAAAAATATAACCTGGAAAGATTTATCGACCTCAATAAACTAATGGACGCCTGCGATGCTGCAGACATTGTTGCACCTACCAATCATCATTTTAATCTGTGTGAAAAGGCTATTCGTAAAGGAAAACATGTGTTTGTAGAAAAGCCGCTGGCCAATACAATTGAAGAAGGAAGGTTACTGGTAAACATGGCAAGGGAAGCTAATATAAAAATGCAGGTGGGCCATGTAGAAAGATTTAACCCGGCTTTTCTTGCTGTTAAAAATATGAAGCTAAGCCCGATGTTTATAGAAGTGCACAGGCTTGCACAGTTTAATCCGCGCGGTACGGAAGTAAGCGTAATCCTTGACCTGATGATACACGATATTGATATTATTTTAAGTATTGTAGACAGTGATGTAAAAAATATTTTTGCAAGCGGTGTGGCGGTTATGACAGATACTCCCGACATCGCCAGTGTGCGTATGGAATTTAATAATGGTTGTGTTGCCAACCTTACCAGCAGCCGTATAAGCATGAAGAAAATGCGTAAGTTGCGCATGTTTCAAAAAGACAGTTATATAGGTATCGACTTTCTCGCAAAGAAAACTGAAGTTATAAAACTAAAACAGCCCGAAGATTTAAATGCCTTTGCATTTGATATTGAAACGCCAAACGGCAAAAAAACAATTGCAATTGCTAATCCGCCGATAAAAGATGCAAGCGCTATACAGCTCGAACTGGAAGCCTTCAGGGATTCAATCATTAATAATAGACCAACGGTTGTAAGTGAAATAGATGGTTTTCTTGCACTTGAGGTAGCTCACCAGATTTTGGAAAAGATAAGCAGGTCGCGGGCTTTATCTTAAAAGTATCGCTTTTTAATATTTTTTTTTGCAAAAAGTAAATCAGGCGTGCCAGGTGTTGTTTCAGTAAAAGATATTACGGTATAAAAAAATGAATATAAAACAACGATAAAGAGAAAAGAGCGTGTTTATTTCCGTATGGAAAAATCTGCAAATTTCGTTTCTTCCTGTTGTGCAGTTATTACGTCTGTTACTTTTGCCATAGCCGGCCCTTTTTTGCACCAGACAATAAATTGTTGTAATTGTGTTTCGGTGCCTGTTACAATTGCTTCTACATCATCTTCAGGTGTATTTTTTATCCAGCCGGTTATGCCCGATTCGTCAGCAATTTTTTTTGCCGTAGCCCTGAAAAAAACTCCCTGAACCAGTCCTTTAATTAATAAATGATGAGTGGGCATAGTCTTGATTGTTGAAGCATAATTAATGTAATAAGCAGCTTATTCTGTGAGTAATCTTTCCTGTAAATTTCGAACCGTCAACAAAGTAAATGCTTTTTCCTTTTGAATAAAACAAATCAAATTTGTCCGAACCTTTAATTTTGAATGAATAAACCGGTTAAAGTTTCCGGGAGAAATGATATGAAAGCGTTATTATTAATAGATATACAAAATGATTTTATTCCCGGTGGTTCACTTGCCGTACCTGGCGGCGAGGAAATTATTCCTGTTGTAAACAATTTACAAAAACATTTTGATTTAGTAGTGGCTACACAAGACTGGCATCCGGTAAACCATAAAAGTTTTGGAAGCAGTTATAAAGGGAAAAACAATTTTGAAGTAATTGATTTAAACGGATTGCAACAGGTGCTTTGGCCTGACCATTGCGTACAGGGAACTGAAGGAGCAGAATTTTCGGAGAAATTAAACATGAATGAAGTGGAAGCTATTTTCAGAAAAGGAACTGATCCTGAAATTGACAGTTATAGTGGCTTTTTTGATAATGGGCATCGTAAGACTACCGGCCTTGCCGACTATCTGAAAGGCAAGGATATAAAAGAAATTTTTATAGCAGGATTAGCTGGTGATTTTTGTGTTTATTATACTGCCAAAGATGCTTTGCAGGAAGGTTTTACGACTTGCATAATAGAAGATGCGGTGCACGCAATAAACCCCGGAAGGTTTTGAAAAAGCGAAACAGGATATATTAAATAAAGGTGGAAGGATAATCAGCAGTTCGTCTTTTCTTTGAACCGTTATAATAGAGCCATTTACAACTGTAGAGAAGTTTTTGTAATAAAGCCTGAAGATGCTTATTGAGATGCCGACGAACGAAATGCGACCCAACGAAACGCCTGAAGAACAAATGCCTGTATCAAAAAAAAATCGCGGCCGAACATTGGCATAGAATTTTAATGGTTATTGTTTTATATAACTTTGTAATAAAATAGACTATGCCCCTTGATGATAACACGCCTGATGTAAGAAATACGCCTCAGCCACGGCCAGAGGTTGCAGCTGAAAAAAAAACAGTAATTGCTGCACACGACCAGGCTGAAAAAGATATGGAAGAAGATGACGACTTAAATTCAAAACCTGCACCTGAAGACGATTTGGATGAAGGGGAAATGGCGCGGTTTGAGGATGATGATGAGTCGAACCTGACATAGAAGTTTTATTTTAAGCGATAGAAAAGTAAGAAGGCGGTTTCCCCAAGGTTAATTGCCTTTTTAATATCACCCCTGTTCTTCCTCTTTTACTTTAAAAACAATAGAAGTTACTAAATTTGCAGCTGAATATATCTACAATGAATAATACCTACACAAATTTTGATGAACTTAAAAAGTTGTATCCTGATGAGTGGATACTTCTAGGTAATCCGGAAATAAAAGATACTTCAGTTTTAGGCGGAATAGTTTTATACCATAGCAAAGACAAGAAAGAAGTTTGTTACATCGGCAGAGATAAAACTACAGGTTATTCCTCAATTACTATTGCGTATGCAGGAGACTTAAAAAAACGCCGTTCAATCGGAATATTGAGAAGGATATGAAAGTTTTTAGGTTTCCCATTCCGACTGATGAAGATGTCATCATTCTGGACGCTTCGATTGAGGGTATCTACAAATTCAGGCTTGCACTTGACACAGCGGCGACACATACTACAATTGATAGTAATATTTTGTTTCTTTCAGGCTATGAACTGAAGGAAAGTAAGGGTGAGCAGGAACTTGAAACTTCAAACGGAATTATACTTGTTGAACTTTACGACATTGAATAATTTGAGTGCTTGGGAATTGTAAAGCCGAAGTTTGAAGTTCAAGTTTATGATTTCTTGGCTCATGGAATTACATCAGATTACGACGGTGTTGTAGGACTGAACTTTCTACGAGAACACAAGTTCTGTATTGAGATTATGAAGGGCGAAATAACTGTTGATATTTAGAGCCGTCTTTGGAAAAACCGCACTGCCTGCAACAAAAGTGTTTGCAATATGTCGGCGGACGGAACGCGGCTCAAAAGTAGTTTTTCAATAAAGCTTTATATCTTTAACCAGCTGACGGTAATTGCCGGTAAGTCGCCAATACTTATACGGTTCCGGGATGTTAGTATTGTGACCAAGCCCTTGACGGTGTTATCCGTCATCTGTAAACAGTCAACCGTAATCTGTCATCTGTCATCCATCAACCGTCAACACTTCCTCCCGCTATCTCCTGCTGGCAATGAGCAAATTAAGGTCGGTATATTTCAAGTCGAAGCGCTGGCTTAAGTAAAAATTGGTGAGGTATCCTTTGTAGATATAAATCCCGTTTCTAAGATTGAAATCGTGCCATACCATTTCTTCCACTCCGCCTTCTTCACTTATATTCAGCAACAATGGCATAAGTACATTGCTGATAGCCTGGCTTGCCGTACGGGCAAAGCCACTGGGAATATTAGGAACACAATAATGGATTACCCCATGTTTTACAAAAGTTGGTTTCTCATGACTGGTTATTTCGCTGGTTTCAAAACACCCGCCACGGTCTATGCTTACATCTATTATTACACTCCCGGTACGCATGGCAGCTACCATTTCTTCAGTAACCAAAACAGGTGTCCGGCCAAATTCGCTGCTTAATGCTCCCACGGCTACTTCACAGGTTTTTAATTGCTTTGCAAGAATTTTTGGTTCTATTACGCTTGTCCATACTCTTACACCCAGATTATTTTGCAACCTTTTTAAACGATAAATATTATTATCAAACACTTTCACTGACGCTCCAAGTGCAAGAGCAGTACGTGTAGCAAATTCACCTACAACGCCTGCGCCGATTATAATAACTTTTGATGGCGGTATTCCGCTTATGCCACCCAGCAAAACACCCTTTCCGTTATTTGCACATCCTAAGTATTGTCCTGCAATCAGCATAATTGCTCCGCCCGCTATTTCGCTCATACTTCTCACAATCGGGTAAGTGCCGCTGTCATCTTTAAGGTTTTCGAAGCTCAAAGCAGTTATTCTTTTATCCATCATTGCCTGCAGAAACTCCCCTTTCATAGCCGACAGATGGATAGGAGAAATAATTGTTTGGTTCATTTGAAGCAGCGGAAGGTCTTCTTCAACAACGGGGGCGCTTTTTACCAATATTGGCGCTTTAAAAACTTCTGTACGCTGGTAGTCTATTTTCGCTCCTGCTTCGCTGTAGTCTCTGTCACTATATTTACTCCCGTCACCGGCGGTACTTTCAATTACTACATAGTGTCCGTTGTTGACTAATACGCTCACTCCTTCGGGGGTGAGTGCAATCCTGTTTTCCTGAAAAGCAGTTTCTTTAGGGATGCCAATGTGTAATTCTGCACCCTTTACCTTTATATCGAGGGTTTCTTCCATGGTTTCATAAGAAAAAGCCGTGCTTATCAGCGGTTTTACAGATGCCATACAGTGGATTAGTTATGAATGCTTTAAAGAGAATTTCAGGATTAATTTTTAAAAGCTTAAAGCTATGATGTTTTTAGGAGAATTTTGTAATGATCGATTTGACTCTGTTTATAAGTGATAAATTTAAAACATTGAAACTAAAACGGGAGAAAAATTTCTTTAAATAAAAGAAGGAATAAAAGGTAAATATTCGGTTCTATGACGATTTGGGTGGCTATAAATTGCCACGACGTTTATGTCGTGGGTCTTAAAAATTCAGGTATTGGCTTTAGCCAAAGTTCTTTCAAATGAGGTGCATTTAAAAATGATTTCATTATTCTTTAGTAAAAGTTTTTCTTGTGCAATGTTTTCAGGTTTTAGGTTTGCAAGTAGATCGCATCTGTGGTTATTTTTTGGCTAAAGCCTGTTATCTATTATTCTTTATCCACGACCTGAAGGTCGTGGCAATTGCACCTTAATTATAGTTACCCATACCATTCATCATAGAACCAAATATTCTTTGTTAGCAGTCAGATGTTTTTCAATTAGTAATTACTTTTAAAAATAAAATTTTTACTTTTGAGAAAATAATCAGTGTAAATGGTGATTTCTGTAATTAAATTATATGAACTTTTAAAATCAAGAATTGGTGAAAAGGAAGCAGAAGCCTTTATTCAAATACTGGAAGAAAAAGTTGAAAAAAAATTTGAACAGAAAAAAAATGAATTAGATACAAAAGAAGACGTTTCTAATTTACGGGCTGAATTATTGAGAACGATTTACCTTACTTCTTCAGGACAGCTAATTGCAATTATTGCATCTGTTGTTTCACTTATTTTAGTTTTAAAAAAGTAATTTGTAGTTAAAACTTATTATTCTGTTATAATAGAAACTTGTCGTTTTTGCTCATCCATTACCTTAATAGTAACATGAAAACACTCATCAGGCAATAAAGAACCTGCTTTTTCGGGCCACTCGATAAAGCATAGATCATCACTTATTATACAATCTTCCACGCCTGCCTGCATTGCTTCTTCTTCATCTTTCAGCCTGTACAGATCAATATGATAAATAACTCCTGCATCGCTTTCATATTCATTTATAATAGAGTAGGTTGGACTACCGATAGCGGAAGTGACCCCGAGATTTTCACATAAAGCATGAATAAAGGTTGTTTTCCCTGCACCCATTTCACCATGTATTGCCCAAACTTTTTTTCCATTGCTCAATTCAAATGCTTTATGTGCTGCATCTTTTATATCTTCTAACCAATAAGTGAAATTTATATGTAACAATATTGTAAAATTACCTGCTTTTTTATTTGAATCAAAACTATTAAGCAAAGATAAATAGCAGAATAATTATTTAAAGATGCATGGGAAGTAACTTTGTATACAACAAAATTTTTTATAAATAAAGAGAATGGAAAAGGTGACCTGGAAAGTAGAAGGAATGACATGCAGCAATTGTGCACTGAGTGTAAATAAAGTTTTGCAAAAGCAAGGCATGCGACATGTTGCTGTTAACCCGATCAGCGGAGATGTGGTTTTTGAAACAGCTCCGGCAAATGAAAATGTTGAAAAAGCAAAAAAAAACATTGAATCATTAGGATACAGCGTAAAGACGGATACTGCTGAAGCAACCGGTAAACCGGCGAAAACGTTTTTGGGAACACTGCTACAGAAGTTTTGGTTTTGCCTTCCTTTTACCCTGCTTTTAATGGCTGGCCATATGGGAATGGTATTTAACCTGCATTTTCTTCACAACCCTGTTTTCCAATTGATTTTATGCCTGCCGGTATACATAGCAGGCATGAGTTATTTTGGAAGAAGTGCCGTTAATAGTTTACGTTCAGGCGTGCCGAATATGAATGTATTGATTGCGCTCGGAGCAACTGCAGCATTTATTTATAGTGTGATAGGCCTTATTACTGCAGACGCAACAAAAATCTTTTTTGAAACTTCCGCTTCCATTATCAATATCGTTTTTTTTGGTGAATGGCTTGAACACATGACTGTAGTAAAGACACAAAAAGCTATTAAGGAATTAACCAGGAATGAAAAAGTGATGGCAAATATGATTGCCTATGACGACCAGCATAATGAGCATATTTTTCCTGTAGAAAATACACACCTGAAAGTAGGCGACCTGCTTCTCATAAAAACAGGTGAACAGGTACCGATGGATTGTAAAATCTTAAGCGGTGAAGCAGAAGTGAACGAGGCGATCATAACCGGGGAAAGTGTTCCTGTTTTTAAAAGACAAAACGATATTCTTATTGGCGGCAGCGTTATATCAAACGGAACAGTTAAAACATATGTTACTGCCACAGGAAATGAAACCGTATTAAACAGCATTGTACAAATGATGAAGCAGGCGCAAGGCAATAAACCGCCGGTGCAAAGGCTTGCAGATAAAATAAGCGCTGTGTTTGTGCCTGCCGTAATCACTATTTCACTTTTCACTTTAGCTGTTAATTATTTTTTAGCAGCCCACACTTTCCAGGAAAGCCTTATGCGTTCGATTGCTGTTTTGGTTATTTCCTGCCCTTGTGCTATGGGTCTTGCAACACCTGCAGCCATCGCGGTGGGTTTAGGCAGAGCGGCTAAAGAAGGTATTTTATACACCGATACAAAAAGCCTGGAATTGTTTAAAAACATAAAACAAATCGTATTTGACAAAACAGGAACATTAACCAATGGCAGGTTTACGATTATTAATTATACAAGTGAAGCAGACAACGAAGAATTTAAAAAAATTGTTTTTTCACTTGAGAAACTTTCTAATCATCCAATAGCAAAAAGCATTGCAGACGCCTGGAAAACAAGCACGCCGGTAAGATGGAAAAAAGTGGAGGAACTCAAAGGCATTGGCATGAAAGGAGAAGACAAAGAAGGAAATATCTTTTTAATTGGGTCTGCAAAAATTAATGAAAACCTGCAATACAAAGGTCATAACTTATACGTAACGAAAAACGGGCAACTGCTTGGATGGATAGATGTTGCTGACGAACTCCGCCCTGAAGCAAAAGAGGTTATTGACTTTTGTAAAAGAAAAAACATAAAAACAATATTATTAAGCGGCGATACTATTGCAAAAACTAAACAAATAGCAGACGAACTGCAAATAGATGAAGTATTTGCCGGACAAACACCAAAGCAAAAACTTGAGAAAATAGAACAATTGGTAAATGAACAACCAACTGTAATGGTTGGAGATGGTATAAACGATGCACCCGCTCTTGCAAAGGCTACCATTAGTATTTCTTTAAGCAAAGCTTCGCAGCTTGCTATTCAAAGCGCTTCCGTTGTTTTGATGGATAGTGGTCTGAAGAAATTACCAATGGCAATGCAGTTGGGGAAACATACTTACGGCACTATAAAAGGAAATCTTTTATGGGCTTTTTTATATAATATTATTGCCATTCCTGTAGCTGCTGCCGGCCTGCTTACTCCCACTGCCGGCGCTTTAGCTATGGGACTAAGCGACGTTGTTTTAGCGGGAAATTCATTGTGGCTGAAATGGAAGAAAGTGGAATAAAATTTATAATTTAGAAAAAATTTTTGCTATGGTTACGTTTACAGAACTTGTGGAGACAGTTGAACATCTATCTGAAGATGAAATAGATGAGCTGAGGGAAATATTAAGAAAGAAAAAAGAGCAGGAACTTTTAAAAGCATCAGAAGAAGCTTTAAAAGAGTACCGGGAAGGGAAAACTGTTTCATTCAAATCACCGGAAGAAATTAAAAAGTTTTTCAATGAAATGATAAGTGACAACCGTTAATTTTAGCCTTCACTTCCGAAGTTCATTTCAAAAGATTGGCAAGGAAGCAACCTGAATAATGGCTGATATTGTCGAAAAATCATTTCTTTTCAACAACAATATAAATCATCCTTCCTTAAGATTGCATAAACTTTCAGGAACATTGAAAGGTCATTGGGCTTTTAGCATTGAATATGATTTAAGGATCATATTTCGTTATACTGATGATGGCAATATTTTATTTATTGATATTGGAAATCATAACCAAGTCTATTAAACAATCTCACTTTATTGCCTTCTACACAAGAAATACTAAAACAACATTGGGGCCACGACTCCTTCCGCCCTTTGCAGGAAGACATCATTGCAACTGTAATGGAAGGCAAAGATGTATTGGCATTATTGCCAACCGGTGGTGGAAAATCTATTTGTTTTCAAATTCCCGCTTTGGCTAAAGAAGGATTGTGCCTTGTAATAAGTCCTTTGATTGCACTAATGAAAGACCAGGTTGAAAATTTGAAGAAGCGTAATATCATGGCGCTTTCCATTCATAGTGGCATGACTTATTTTGAAGTGAAGCAAGCCTTACAAAATGCTGCTTACGGCCCTTATAAATTTTTATATGTTTCGCCTGAGCGGTTGGAGACAGCTTTATTTAAAGAATATCTTCCTGCATTCAAACTAAATCTTATCGCCGTTGATGAAGCTCATTGTATTTCTCAATGGGGTTACGATTTTCGCCCGCCTTACCTGCGGATAGCAAACATTAGAACAGCGTTTCCCGGCGTTCCTGTTTTGGCGTTAACTGCCTCTGCAACACCGTTGGTGCAGGAAGATATTTGTGAGAAATTGTTATTTACCGAAAGAAATGTTTTTCGACAATCTTTCGAAAAACCAAATCTTTCATTCAGCGTTTTCAAAGCCGATAGCAAGATTAATAAACTGCTGGAAATTTTGCAAAAAGTGCCGGGCACAGCTATTGTTTATTGCCGCAACAGGAAACGGACAAAAGATATTTCAAATCTTCTGAAATTAAATAATATCTCTGCTGATTTTTATCACGCCGGGCTGTTACAGGATGAGCGAAATCAAAAGCAGGAAGATTGGATACAAAACAAAACAAGGGTAATAGTTTGCACCAACGCGTTTGGGATGGGGATAGACAAACCTGATGTAAGAACGGTAGTTCATATTGATATTCCTGATAATCTCGAAAATTATTACCAGGAAGCAGGCCGGGCAGGAAGAGACGGAAAGAAAGCTTATGCTGTTTTGCTATACACGCAGGCCGAACTGGAGGAATTGAAAAAATTACCAGATATAAAATATCCTTCAGTAAGTGAAATAAAAAGGGTCTACCAGGCCTTAGCAAATCATCTGCAAATTCCCGTTGGTGTCGGAGAAGGTATTTATTATGATTTTAATCTGAATGAATTTGTAAAAAACTTTAAACTTGATATTTTTCTTGTTGTCAACGCTGTTAAGGCTTTGGAGCAGGATGGCCGTCTTGCTTTTAATGAACAGATTTTCGTTCCTTCAAAAATTGGTTTTACATGTGATAAAGATGAATTACTTGCTTTTGAAAGCGCTCATCCTCACCTTGAAAACCTTATCAAATATTTATTGCGCAGTTATGAAGGAATTTTTGATAATGAAGTTTCAATAAACGAAAAACTTTTAACACGTTTAACAAAACTGTCTGCTGAGGAACTTGCCGCACAATTAAAAGAATTACAGGCATTTGGAATTATTAATTATCAACCGCAAAAAGAAACGCCACAACTATTTTTTCTTGAAAACAGGGCTCCTGCTCAACACCTGGCTTTCAATCATACAGATTTCTTAAAACGCAAACAGCAATATCAACTACGGATAAATGCAATGGAAATATTCATATCTCTTCAATATGATTGCCGCAGTAAATATATCGGTAATTATTTTGGTGATGTAAATATGAAGCCGTGTGGCATTTGCGATAATTGTCTTCGAAGGAAAAATGTCGATTTGTCTACCGAAGAATTTACAAAAATAAGCGAAAGTATTTTTAATCAACTTAGTGAAAATGCGACAGAAATAAAAGCGCTTCTTGATAAAATAGTTGGTTTTAAAAAAGATAAAATCTGGAAAGTATTGGATTATTTGCAGGCAGAAGGTAAGATTGTGGTGAATAAAGAAGGAATGATACAAAGTATAAGAACAAGTTAAAGAATTTTTCCAACTATAAGTCATGTTCATTTGTCAAACCATCTTTTTCAAGATTGTTAACGTTTTGTGTTTTATAAACGCAGTCTTTTATGGTTTCATTTCTTTCTTCTAAATTTTTAACAATACTTACTTCTTCAACTACACGAGCTTCTTTACTGACTACGGGAACTTCGGCTCGTTCTACCATTTCAAAACCTCTTTCTTGAAAGTTTTTAAAGTCTGCTTCAGTAGCGGGCCTGTCAACAGTATTCCTTTCTACATTTATGCGTTCTTCTCTTGACGGCATTATCAAATGTTCATTACCTGACTTAACCTCTTGTTTACTAACTTCACTATTTTCTCCAATTATCATTTTCTTTTTTGTTGTATCATCACTACTATCAACTATTTCGTCATTTATATCATGATTAATGTTTTTACTATTTTCTTTGTCATAAGTTGCTGTAGATCCATTATCCTTATACACTAAAGGTTCTTTTTCCCGCGTTGGATTTAAGACTCCTTTGAAATTAAATCTACTATAAAAAAAAAATTGATCTATAGCTGGAATTACTATAATACCAATAACAAAAATTATTAAGGAAATTATTTGTATGCTTAACATATATTACTTTTTTAGGAAAAATAAGTATTTCTTTATTCTTTCTAACGATTGTATTCTAAGTAAAATTACTACAATTATCAAGAAAATTCCTGCTACTATTAAGGCATAATTGAAAGTATCAGTTAAATTATTATATTCTTTGGTTAAACCAACAGCAAGAATACCGGTTATAAGTGGTAAAATAAAGGAACCATAAAAATTAATTTTATCTCGCTCTATTTCTATTAATTGTACTAATGCTTCTTTAGAAAACTTCTCTAATTGAAAACTGTCAACCATAATTTGTTGTATCAATTTTTAGTAAAAATAATATTCGAAGAGTAAAGTAAAATATAATTAAAAGTTTAATCCTACACAATTTAAAATCTGTTCCAAAAGTCCTCTTCTTTTTAATTTTTGGCAAACTTCCTTAAAACCAGTTCTTGGTACTTCTGCTTCTCCCACCAAGCCCCAAGGCTCCAGGCAAACTTCTTGTTATCAAATTTGCTGCCGTCCTGCCAACGCTTTTAACTATTGATTATCAAAAAAGCTTTCTTCTTTTTTGCACTGCTTTTGCTTAGTTTGCCAGCCTTTTGATCTTCGGTTTTTGTGCTGCTTCTTCCAGTTTCGAGGTTAATATTTCATGCGTACTTTCACTATCCACCACTTTATTGTATTTTGTTGTAAACTTACTTTGAGCAACAATAGAATCAATTTCAGCATCACTTAAAATATCCATATGGCTGCGGGGAGGAGCGACCATAACATGCATAAGCGGGGTAGGAATTCCCTTTTTCATTCAGTAAAGTAACCAATGCTTCACCGAAGCAGAAAAAGCTCTGATAACCGTTTCTGAATTTAAAAGACTTAAAAAAATTATTAGGGAATATGACACAAAGTCAAAAGTTGTTTATGGCTCTATGCCTCTTCATCCCGATCAAATGCCCGTACCCAAAACAACTCCTATTTACTCAACGTAAACCCCGCTTCCTGCACGTCTCTCGAATTACCACCAACCATCACCTTAAAATCTCCCGGCTCGTATATCGACTTTAAAGCGCTGTCGTAAAACTTCAGGTCTTCGACAGACAAAGTAAAGATGACGTCTTTCGCCTCGCCGTCTTTTAAAAATACTTTCTGAAAGGCTTTAAGCTTTTTGACCGGCTGAGTGACGGAGGCATAAATATCACGGATGTATAATTGCACTGTTTCTTCGCCATCAAACTTTCCGGTATTGGTAAGGTGTACTTTTACCTGCAGCTTGTCTGCCGGTCTCATCGTTTTTTTATCTAATTGTAAATCGCTGTACGTAAATTGCGTATAGCTGAGACCATAACCAAACGGGAACAGGGGATCGTTGGAAACATCAAGATAATTTGAGTGAAACTTTTGCGCCGCCTGTCCTTCAGGCTGGGGACGACCTGTATTTTTATGATTGTAGTAAATCGGTATCTGACCGACACTTTGGGGGAAGCTCATCGTAAGCTTGCCGGAAGGATTGTAATTGCCAAACAAAACATCTGCAATGGCATTTCCCGCTTCATGCCCCTGGAACCATACCTGCAATATAGAAGTCGCAATTTGACTTTCAGTATTTAATACCAGTGGTCTTCCACTCATCAGCACGACTACCAAAGGCTTTCCGGTTTGTGCAAGCGCTTTTAGTAAGTTTCTCTGGCTTTCAGGTACAGTAATATCAGAACGGCTGGCTGCTTCGCCGCTCATTTCTGAAGCTTCACCCACAACTGCTACAATCACATCGGCTTTGTTTGCAGTCTCTGTCGCCTGTCGTAACAGTTGTTCCGGTGACATTGGGTCTATGCTTACTCTTTCACCAAAAACATTTACTTTTTTTGCCAGTGAAGTGTCATCGGTAATGTTGGCTCCTTTGGCATAAAGCACCTTTACGGCATTTCCTGCAACGTTTCTAATACCATCAAGAACAGGAACAGAAAGCTGCGCATCGCCGCTTACGGCCCATGTACCCAGCATGTTGCTTTTATCGTTTGCCAATGGTCCGATCAAGGCAATTGTGCCTGATTTTTTAAGCGGCAAAGTTTCATTGTTGTTTTTTAATAATACACATGAATGTTCGCCAAACTCTCTTGCTGCCTGTCTTTTGTCTGCGCTCAGCGCTTCATTCCTTGCTCTTGCAGTGTCGCAATAGCGGTAAGGATCATCAAATAAGCCAAGCTTGTATTTTGCTTCTAAAATTCTGCTGCAGGCTTCATCAATTTGCTTTTGTGTGGTTTTACCTTCTTTCAGAGATTTCTTTAATGTTGTAAGGAATCCTTCCGTTACCATATCCATATCAGTACCGGCATTAAGCGCAAGTGCTGATACGGTTTGTAAATCTCCCAATCCATGAGCTATCATTTCAAAGGTGGCGGTATAATCTGTAACCACAAATCCTTTAAACCCCCATTGTTTTCTCAGCAGATCAGTCAACAGCCATTTGTTGGCTGTGGCGGGAATGCCGTCAATTTCATTAAAAGAAGCCATTACGCTTCCAACTCCTGCATCTACCGCCGCTTTATACGGAGGCAGGTAATATTCATACATTTTAATCCGGCTCATGTCAACCGTGTTATAATCTCTTCCGGCTTCGGCAGCGCCGTACAAAGCAAAATGTTTAACACAAGCCATCAGTGTATTTTTATCAGCGAGGTTATTTCCCTGGTATCCCTTTACCATCGCCTTAGAGATTTGCGAACCCAGGTAGGGATCTTCACCTGAGCCTTCAGCCACCCTTCCCCATCGTGGATCGTGGGCAATATCTACCATGGGAGAAAAAGCCCACGACAATCCGTCGGCTGTTGCTTCTGAAGCTTCAAGGCGTGCGCTGCGTTCTATCATTGGCAGATCCCAACTGCATGACAGGCCAAGAGGAATAGGAAACGTAGTTTTATAACCATGAATAATATCTGATCCAAAGATCAAAGGAATTTTTAAACGGCTGTTGTTGACAGCAAGCTCCTGTGCCTGTCTTATTTTGTCTACACCTATTACCCCAAATAATCCGCCTACGCTTCCTGCTTTTATTTTTGATTCGACATCAGAACTTACAACAGCTCCTGTTGCTACGCCGCCACCAGGTGTTAATAAATTGAGTTGTCCGATTTTTTCATCCAAGGTCATTTTAGACATCAGACTGGTTACGAATTGATTCATCTTACTATCTACTTCAGAGGTTTTTCTAACCTGCGCTTTAATGGTTAGTGAAGATAGTGTTAGTGTCAGGCAGATGAGGCTTTTTAGAATTTTCATATGTGTTAGCTTATTTTTTTCTCTTTTCAATGCTTTACAGTTTACTTATTCAAATAGTTCTTTTTAAACGCAAAGAACACAAAAGGCTGCTCAAAAAAAATCGCAAAGAAAAAGCTTTGCGGTTTTATAAGTCTTTTCACCTAAGCAATTTAAGTGACTAATTCTATTTTTTTATCAAATGTCGGTTGCATTATACTATTTAATAAATAAAAAACGTTTTAAAAAAGCATTCTCTATTTTACTTAGTTGGTAAGTGACAATTAGTAAAACTGAAAGGATGAGATCATAAGTCTTTAAAATACATCGTTACAAATAAAATAATAAAACTATGATGTTAAGAAGAAAATTAGTATTAGTTGCATTCTCTTTATTTTCTTTCACTTTTTTGAATGCACAAATTGAAGTTGCTCATATAACTTCTAAAGGCTTCTCTGCCACAGGTTTTGGAGGTTTTCTAAATATTGCTGTACCTGTAACAGAAGGAAATTCGATTACTGCAGAGGCAGGATTTTATAGCTTCCGACAAGATGATAATCTTGTAGCCTTAGTGCCCTTTTTATTAGGATATCGTTATACTTTAAATGGTAGCGGAACCGGACTTTACATTGAACCAACTGCTGGTTACACCATTGGTGGAACAGATATTCAAAAAACTGATCAGTTTAATTCGCCAATACTTATTAATGGAAAGTGGGCTGAACAAACGGCTGAAGGAGTAACTGCCGGATTAGGAACCGGATATATTTTTCCTGGAAAATTAGCATTTAATCTCGGACTTCGTTATCAACATGTTTTTGTATCAAAAGATCCAACCCTAAATATTTTTTCATTACGACTTTCGCATTCTTTCTCATTGAGAAGAAGAGAAGAGTAATACACAAATAAATCAAACTAATTGAATATACTTTCAACTCATCTTATATTCTGGTTTTATAAAATTTCTAAACATATTGTTTTCAAAAATTCATCAATGAAAAAACCACTGTTGTTTGCTCTTTTTTTTATATTTCTATATAAATCTTCAATTGCTCAAAATGACACCAGCTATTATTACTTTTCTAAAGATGGAAAAGAAGTGAGCAGTGATAGCGCTTTGTTTTATCTGAAATTATACAAACAGGATAATCAATGGTTTGGTCGTGAATATTATAAAAAGACCAACATTATTAAATCTGAAGGAAACTATTCCGGAAAAGATGCCAAAACTTACCTTGGTAGTTTTAAGAATTACAATGAAAATGGGATTTTAGACTATATAGCAGAATACGATAATGGGAAACTTAGATCCAGAACAAATTTTTATAAGACTGGAAATAAAAAATCCTTGATAACCTACAATAATGGAGGTGCAGATCAACAAAAAGGTTGGGATGAAACCGGAAAAGAAATTCGCAAGTTTATTGTGGAAAGGGAAGCCCGTTTTAAAGGTGGATCAGAAGGATGGAAAAAGTTTTTGGAAAAACATCTGAATGCAAATATAGCTGCAGAGGCAAATGCACCGGAAGGTATGTATGAAGTAAAAGTTCAATTTATAATAAATAAAGAAGGATACGTAACCAATGTCAAAGCGATATCTGTACCTGCTACATGTAAACCCTGTGCAGGAGAAGCTATAAGTGTGATTAGTAACAGTCCGGAATGGGAGCCAGCTATACAAAACAATGAACCTGTTATATACCAAGCAATACAATACGTTACATTTCAGGTGGCGCAGGGAGATACAAAAGGCAAAAAAGTTAAATAGCGTGCTGGCAAAAAATATGAGTTATATTTTTTCAAATACCAGGGCAATCTGATTTTTATTTGCCTTGGTCGTCCTGACAAATGAGGTTTAAGTGTCCCACGCGATTGTTTACAGTTTTCGTATGAGTAACTTATTTTTTCAAGAAATGAGGCTGCATTACCTTTTTCCAGATTGCATATCCTTTTGCATTCATGTGCAGGCTGTCTTCCAGGAAAATTTCAGGCATAGGTTTTCCATCAGCCAACAACATTGAATGATACACATCAATGAAAGAAGTATTCTTTTGTTTTTGCAAAAATGATTTTATCAGCAGGTTTGCCTGCTCCATTTCCGGCATCAACTGCTTTCGGCTTGGACTTGGTTTTATTGAAACAAAAGCAATATTTGTCTTCGGCAAATTCGTTCTGATAATATGAAAAAGGGTCTTGAAACGATTAGTTACAATTTGTGGAGTGATAGTGTCTGATGCTGCCAGATCATTATCGCCACAGTAGATTACTACTTGTTTAGGATGATAAGGGGTGATAATATCATTGGCATAACGAATGACGTCAGGCAATGTTGATCCGCCAAAGCCCCTGTTTATAATCTTATACTGAGGAAAGTAAGATTGCACGTCCTCCCATTTTCTAAACGAAGAACTGCCGACAAACAGGATGGCATTTTTGGGTGGAAAAGAAACACTGTCCTGCGTTTTAAATTGCTGTATTTCGTCATAAAAAGGCGCTTGCTGTGCGGTTACGGACTGAAAGTTAAAAACTATAATAACAAGACTTAAAATGCAATTTTGTATTTTATTCATTTTAGCTTAAATTTATGCTGAAAAGATTAATATCTGCTTTCGTTTACATCTTACTGCCTATTTCCAATTTGATTTTTACTTTTTATTTTTCTCTATTCAACCCTCACCACCTTCGTTCTTGCCGACACCCCGTTTTCATTAAAAGCTTCAATAGCAAAATAATAATGCTGATCAGTTGTAAGGCTTTTTAATAACAATAAATTTTTATCATACACGAGCCAGGCGTTATACAACTTATCGGCTGCAATTCCCCAAAGAATATTGTATCCCTGGCAATTTGGTTGCGCCCTCCATGTTATCATCGCATCACGACGGTCAGCCTTTCTGTTTACTGCAAAGTTTTTTATAATCGCCGGCGCTTTACCCTCGCCAAGTCCAAAAACACGAAAATCAGAAATGGAAAGATTTGTCATGGGAACATGAATATTTTTATACCTTACATATCTTACAGTTGCAGGCTTACTTAATTCAACATAATCATTTGGCACGTCTTTGTAACTGCCCCTTTTGTCAATTAATGTTATCCAGCTTCGACCATTTAAGGAGCCTTCAATAATATAGCGGTGATAAAGATTCGGCATGCGGCCATATAAATCTGACTTATAATCATTATAATTAACCTGTACAGCATATATTTTCCCGGGCTTTTGCAAATCAACCTCTAACCATTGTTTATCATCATTTTTCTGTGCTACCCAAAAGGTTTTTACATTTTCATCTGTAATATTTTCTGCCGGGTATTTATCAAGATAAGAAGAAGCTTTTACCGGCTTTTTGTATGAAAGCAACATCCATCCGGCAAACTGTCCCATCTTTCCGGCAATGGTGGGAGCGAAATGAGGATAATCGCCAAAAGAAGTACTGGAATACATTAAACCATCCTTATCAAACCAGGCAGAATACATACATATTCGTCGTTCCCAGCCCACATTTACATTTACAGCAGCAGAGGCAAAATGCCAGTACTGCTGTGCAGGTCCGACAACAGTACTGCCATGACCTGCGCCATTAGAAAAGCCTCCCGGTTTGTAAAAAACAGGGTTGTTTGGTGCATAGTGATAGGGACCAAGAGCAGAGTCACTCATATAAACACCGTCTGCATATACGTTAAACTCAGTACCCGGAGCAGCGTATTGCATGTAGTATTTGTTATTGTATTTTGTCAGCCATGCGCCTTCCATGTAGCCTCCAAGAACAGTATCAGAATGGTTTTCTCCGAATCGTTCCCAGCCGTGCTTTTTCATATCGAGTCCAAACAACTGGTAAGTAGAGTCGGAAGCGCTGAAACGATGATTTTTATCTAATATTTTAGCCCTGATAGGATAAACATTTGACGAGCCCCAAAACATATACGCTTTGCCATCATCGTCTATAAATAAATCAGGATCCTGGAGGTCATTTAAGATGGAAGGCACTGCTTTCCAGTCTCCTTTTTTAGGATCATCTGTATATAAAACGCTCATTGATCCTGACGGGTCTCCAGCCACGTATAAAACCGAATCTTTATAATTGTGCGCAGCCGGTGCATTTGATCCCTGAAAATACCATTTCTCAGGGGTTATAAATGCCCAGTTTAATAAATCGGTGGAATGCCAATATCCCAAAGATCTTGTGACGAACATGTAATATTCATTCCTGAATTTTACAACTGCGGGATCGGCGCCTGAGCGGTAGGAGATGTTTTTGTCGGCATTGTAGATCATGTAAGTGTAATCGAGATTGAGGGGATTACAATAGGTGGACCGTTGGGTTTCTTGTGCTTGTGTTTTATCAAGACCTGTTAAGACGATTAGGACGAAAACCAGTAATATTCTATTCATACTATTAATCAATTCAATTTAAACATAAACGAATTCTATTTTCTCAATTCTTTGTAATGTCTCGTCATTGCGAGTTACGAAGCAATCCCCATAACATTAGATAGAAATCAAAAATAGTGTTTGGTGTTCCCTTTTTATCGCCAGCATACCTACCAATCTTTAATCAGTTCCCTCAAGTCCTCCCATTTAGAATTAAGGCTATTAATTAAAGCCTCTTTCGCTTTTCTGCTTCCACTTTTAATTTGCTTCTCTCTTGCAATTGCTTCTTCAATTCTAATAAAGCTCTCATAATAAACAAGCTTATCACAATTGTTTTTTGAAGTAAAGCTATTAGAGAACTCTTTATTCTGATGTTGCCATATTCTTTTCTTCAAATCAGATGTAACTCCGGTATAAAGAACGGTGTGATATTTATTTGTGAGTATGTAAATACATCCACCGTATTTCATTTTATAGCTGTTTGCTTTATTTCTTCTTTGCTGTCTGGCAAACGTAAAGCGATCTCGTTAATTATCGTTCTGACTTTAAAAGTGAATGGGGATTGCTTCGTGCCTCGCAATGACGAATAAAGATACCGTGGTTTTATTACTTCAAATGCGGACTCTGAAATCCCAACTTTTTAAGCCCTTGCTGCACTTCTGGCGAACTCATAAACAAATTCCACAATAATGCCGTTCTGTAATTTTCCATCATTACCACAATTGGTCCCTGGTCTATCGCAAGGTATCTTTTAGGAAACCAATTAGCCGTTTCACTGAAAGCATCATAGAAGCCATAGACGCCGTAAAGTTTATCACCTAAATCCTGGTACCAATGTTTCATCGCCAGCATACTGTATACAGGAGTATAAGGCATAGATGACAAAGCTGCAGTAGGAGAAATCACGCCAAGGTCGCGGTCTGGTCCGGGAGCATGTGCAGCATAGCCGTTAACCGAATAACTTGCCGTAAGACCCCAGCTATCGGCGGGCCCGTATCCTTTATATTTTTTTGAGTTTTCAACACACCAATCGTGATTAATAAGTGTCTGGTTCTTATTTTCTTCCCAGTAATTGGCATACTTGTCTTTTAATCCTCTTGGATCGAGACCAAGATAAGAATATTGTGCCCAGAACAGAGGTCCGCCATATTCAGGATTATCGTTATGCACGAGGTGTAAAGTATGCCCGTATTTTGTCGTAACACCGTTTATCTTTCCGCTCCTGGCCCAACCTTCGTGATACACTTCTGCAGGTATGCCATGTGTCGGGGATGAAGCACCAAGCACATACATAATCAAACATTCGTTGTAACCCATGACCGGAAAATTCATCTGCCAGTCATAATCAGGTGACCAGTGCCAGAACAATACATTTTTGCCGTTTCGATACCAGTTATAATCCACCTCTTTCCACATCTTATCTATTTTCTGCGCTAAAGCCTTTTCCTGTTCGTTGCCATCAGCAAAATATTGCCTTGCTGCCAACAATCCCTGCAACATATAAGAGGTTTCGACAAGATCTCCGCCATCATCTTTTTTGCCAAATGGTTTCACTTTACCTGTTTCTCCATTTAACCAATGTGGCCAGGCACCATGAAACCTGTCAGCTTTTTCTAAAAAATTTACTATCCGCAGTAATCTTTCAAATCCCTGTTGTCTTGTGATAAAGTTTCTTTCTATTCCCACCAATATTGCCATTACTCCAAAGCCTCCTCCACCTGTGGTTACTATATTTTTATCATTTTCAGGATATACATTATCTACATGAAATCGCTCTCTTGCCATGCCGCTGTTTGCCTCAGCTCCATCCCAGAAGTATTGAAAGGTGGTATGCTCTACATCTGTATATGTTTTTTCGTTACCAGCAGGAATCGTGTGATTATCCGCAATATTGGTGGATGTATCTGAAGCTAAGCCGGTTGTAAGAATTGTTGCAGTTTTCTTTTGATTTGTACAGCTAATTGATGCTAACAATAAAATCAATGCGATCTTCCCTGGCTTATTTTTCATGATGGCAAATCTGTATTTGTATCAATCGTAACTACTGACTGTTTCTTTCAAAGCTAATTTTATAACTGAAAGTTCTTACCAACCATTTTTTTGAACCACAAGACACAAGGGCTCTACGATTTACAAAGACTTTGTGGGACTTTGTGTTCTGTATGTCTTCGTGGTTCACGAAAAAATTCTTGTTTTCTTTCCTCTTTAACAAACCCAGGTTATCTTCCCTGTTTTTCCAATTTAAACAATGCTGATACCTCAAGTGCTGTAAGTGCCCTTTTATATATTCTAAACTCATCCAATACTCCTGCATAGCTGCCCGCCCAGGGCTGTGATGTTGCGCCGCTTGTAAGACTTGGTTTTGTTTGAAATTGCCATGTACCGATTACCATTTTTGTTGGGTTTGGAAATTTTAAAGGACCATAATTATTATCTCCATCTTTTAAAACAAGCGGGTCTTTATACAATGAGGTTCCATTTTGGTAAATATTAAAAACAGAAGTACTGTTGTCGTAAGTAACTACCATATGAACCCAGCGGTTCCAGGCGTTGCCGATTTTTAATCCCAGAAACTGCCCGGAATTGGTCGCATTAGCGTTATTCATGTGTACTTTAAATACTGCCGAATCAGAGGAACTTCCGTTATCTAAATATATATCCAGGCTTCCCCAAAAATCATTAGGATTGTTTAATGAGAATATTCCATATCCATAAGAAGTGTTTTGCGGGGCATTCATCCAAAAAGAGACTGTATACGAATTTAAACCCGGAATAACAGTTCCGGGATTGTCGAACAAATAATAATTACTATCGCCAATTTGCAATGCCTGGCCCTTTTGTCCGGAAGTAAAACTGGTGCCTGAGTTTGTTCCTGTTAAACCTCCTGCACTGTCAACATATCCTCCGTTAAAAGCCCAGTAAGCCACTAAATCTGCAGCTCCTACTTCCCGTGAATTTACATATCCCCCGGCAATGGGCGGAGGATCGCCTTTTTTATAATCATCATCGTATTTTGCCTTGGTACAGCCTGATATATTTATTAATGACACCAGAAACAGGACTGGCAGGAGAAGTTGTATTGAAAATTTCATATACTTAAATTTTTTACAAATATTAATACCCATTATTTTGAATCAACCTTTTGTTACTTAAATCTATTTGATCCTGAGGTATCGGAAAAACTTCATTTTTTCCATCAACAAACGGTTTACCGGTTGCCCTTAAAACAACCCCGACCCTGCCTTGTCTTACAAGATCAAAAAAACGATCCTGCTCCATTGCGAGCTCTACTCTTCTTTCCTTCCAGATGTTTTCCTGCGTACCGGTTGAAGGGGGAAGGTTAGCCCTGTCACGAACCATATTTAGTTTAGCTGTTGCTTCGCCCGTATTGCCCAGCATTGCTGCTGCTTCTGCATACATCAGCAATACTTCAGCATAGCGCATCAGCCTGATATTTTTAGGTTTGGTGTCTTTGCTGCCCGATAATTGTGGAGATTCGGCAATGGCACTATGATATGCCTTGTAGCTGTAACGTTGATTTTCTACCGAATCCTGCGAAGGGATACGAAAGCCATCCCAAAGGTAAGTTCCATTATCCTGACCGGCTATAGTTGGGTTTATAAAAATAATAGTTGCATTTTTCCTTGTATCATTTGGTTCATAAGCATTAACGAGGTCGGCGCTTGGATCGTTGAAACCAAAACCTAAGTCATTCCAACCGCCCTTTCCTCTTGCTCCCTGTCCGTTGCTGAATAATGGGCTCACCGCATTTTCACCTACATTAATTCCGGTCTGCACTTCAAAGACAGATTCTAAGTTGTTGTTTCCTCCAACGCCTCCAACCGCATGTTCCCTGAAGATATAATTATAATTTGGCACTAAAGAATAGCTATTGGAATTAATAACAGCCTGAGTAAGATCAAAAACCTTCTGCCAGTTTTTCTGATAAAGATATACTTTGGCCAGATAGCTTTGGGCGGTTCCTTTGGTCGCCCTTCCCATTTGCGTAGCCGCGTCGCCCTTTAGGGGAAGATTATCAACCGCATATTGAAGGTCTTCTGCTATTACATTATAAATATCGGCTGCTGAAGCTCTTGTTTGAAATTCATCACTGTTTACCTCTGATGGTTCCGGCGTTCTGATCACTTTTGGTACGCCTCCAAAGGTTCTTACCAGATTGAAATAGTAAAAACCCCTTAAAAATCTTACTTCTCCCAAGAGGGTTCTTTTGGTCACAGAGTCGAAAGTGCTGTTACTTAAAATTTCAATAGCGCGATTTGCCCTGGCAATACCGAGATAATGGCCATTCCATACATTATTAACGATGCTATTAAGTGGGGTTGCTTTAAAGTCGTCTATATCGCCTGCCCCATTTGACCCGAAGTCGGAAGAGGTACTTCCTTTATCCGCATCGTCTGAAGCTACATCGTTTAGCAGCGCCCATTCAAAGCCAACAGTAGTATTATCAAAGCCTCCCAGATAAAGCGTATTGTAAACACCTGCAACTAATTGATTAGCGGCATTAGGGTCTTGTAAGGCCTGTGTTTCGGTAAGCTGCCCCTGGGGATTAATTTCTAAAAATTTCTTACTGCAGCCTGATAGAAACAGAAGCGGTAAAGCAGCAAGCAAAGCTATTTTTATATTTTTATTTTTCATTATCTTATTTCTGTTTAAATGAATTAATATTAAAATCCGAGGTTTATACCAAAAGCAAAAGTGCGTGTGGAAGGATAAATTTTTTGCTCTATCCCTGCATCCAGCGTACTACTGGTACCGGAGGTGACAAAGGGGACAATTTCAGGGGTAAATCCACTATAACCTGTAAAGGTCGCAAGATTTTGCGCAGTCACATATATCCTGAGATTTTGTATTTTGTATTTAGACAGGAAACTTCTTGGCAAAGTATATCCCAGTGTTACGTTGTTTATCCGGAAGAAACTGCCGCTTTCTAAAAAATACGTAGAAGCAGGTAAAGCATTAAGATTTGCTCTGGGAATGTTTGTATTCGGGTTATTTGGCGTCCACCTGTTTTTGGCAACATCCGTTTCTACATTATCCCTTGCGTCGGCTCTTGCCGCTTTTTTTCCATTGTAAATTTTGCCTCCGGATGTACCGTAAGTTCCAAAACTGAAATCAAAGGTTTTATAACTTAATCCGCCATTAATGCCATAAGTAAACTTAGGTTGGTAAGAACCGCTGTATGCCCTGTCATAATCATTTATTACTCCATCCGGCTTACCGGTAGGCCCGCTTATGTCTTTATACTTTAAATCCCCGGGCTGAGCATCAGGTTGCGCCGATGACTTAATTTCGTCAGTATTTTTGAAAACGCCATCGGCCTGTAAAATATAAAAAGTTCCTATAGATTGCCCGTTTTCTGATTTTGTAGTAAATCCCTGGCTGCCAACTCCGCCTGCGGTTAGTGCCTGTCCGCCATTTAAGCCGGTTATTTTATTTGTATTAAATGCAATGTTGCCACTAATATTATAATTCCAATCCTTGTTGATCCTGTCATTCCAGTTTAAGCTGAATTCAACGCCTTTGTTAGTGAAATTAGCTGCGTTAGTTGTGTAAAGATTGTCGACATCGCCTAATACCTGGCCGTTAAAAGCTATATTAATTAATGCGTTACTTGTTTTTTTATCATAATATTCCAATGATCCTGACAGCCTGTTTTTTGCCATAGAAAAATCTAATCCCAGATCATATTCTTCGGTTGTTTCCCATTTTAAATTTTTGTCGACTGCCTGGTCAAAGGAAATACCCAGAAATTCACTTCCGTTATAAAAGTAAGGAACATTAAGTGTAGCCAGCGGATTATATAAATTGCTTGCTATCTGGTCGTTGCCAACGCGTCCCCAGCTTCCGCGCAGCTTCAGGTTGTCAAATGTTTTTTGATCGGACATAAAAGCTTCTTTTGCAATATTCCATCCCAATCCTACAGAAGGAAAATAGCCCCACCTGTTCTGAGAAGGAAAACGGGAAGTGCCATCAGCCCGGAAAGTTGCGGTAAGCATATACCGGTTGTTGTAACTGTAATTAAGCCGGCTCAGATAAGAGTTACGCGCCCATTTATCACCGGTATTTGTGTTTGTAGCTGTAGATGGCACACCGGCATCGAGGTACCATTGGTCTTTGTTTTCCGGTACATCCAGCCTGGTTCCTTTAGCAGTATTAAATTTATATTCTTCAGAAGTAGTACCTATCAATAAACTTAAATTGTGTTTGCCAAATGTCTGGGCAATGGTTGCTGTATTATCCCAAACCCATTTGTTTGAATTATCGTTTTGCACCGCCAACTGGCTCCTGTTTACTAACTGATTACCTCCTGCAGTAAGAAATATATTATTGGGACCTGTGTTAGCATATTTGTAGTTGTAGGTAATGTTGTTATAAAAATTAAGATCTACCCCATAGCTTGAATGGAGCGTTAACCATTTTACCGGCTTGAAATCTAGAGCAAAGGTGCCCTGCAACCTGTTACCAATACTTGAGTTATTATTTTTATCGAGGTTTAGCAAGGGATTGGAAATATTGTTAGATAATGATGTATTGCCATAAAGATTACCAATTTTTGAAGGTACATAAGGCGCCGCCCGGTAAGCAATATCAAAAACACTCAGATCTACATCTCTCAAATTAGTACGACTGTACGACACCAGTGAGGAAAGTTTAAGGGTATTGGTAAGTTTGTATTCATTATTCGAACGAAGCGTGAACCGTTGAAATTTGTTGGTTTTGATTGTGCCACCATCGCCTACATATCCTGCGCTCAGGAAATAATTAATCTTATCGCTTCCACCGGAAATAGATACATTGTGATTTTGAATTAAGCTTTTTTTGGTAATAGCATCATACCAATCCGTATTCGTTCCTGCCGCAAGCTGGGCACTTCTTACAAGGCTGTCTCCGCTGCCATAATAGACACTGGCCTCGTTTACATAATTAGCATATTGATTTGCACCAGCCATATTTACCAGCTTTGAGATTTCCCTTACACCAACACTTCCATCATAAGCCACAACCATCTTGCCTGTTCTTCCTTTTTTGGTAGTAATGATCAGCACTCCGTTTGCTGCCCTCATACCATAAATTGCAGTAGCAGATGCATCTTTCAAAATATCCATACTCGTGATATCGGCAGAGTTAATGTTTCTGATGTCATCTGTAATAACGCCATCCACCACATACAAAGGAGATGCGCCGCCGAGCATGGTGCCTACGCCTCTTATACGTACTGTAGGTGAACTGTTGGGATCACCGGAGCTTATAATTTGCACACCCGCAACTTTGCCCTGTATAGCCTGCGTGGCTGTAAGGACAGGCTGTTTGGCTATATCTGCTCCTTTTACGCTGGCAACAGACCCGGTTACGTCTTCTTTGGGTACCATAGCCTACCACAACCACCTGTTCAAGTTGTGTATTTGAAGCAGCAAGAGATACTGTAATATTTGTTCTTCCTGCCACAGCAACCTCCTGAGTAGTGTAACCAACAGAAGAAAAAACAAGTGTTGCACCGGAAGGAGCTGCTATGGTGAAATTTCCGGAAGTGTTAGTAGATGTACCGCGGGTACTTCCTTTTATAGTGACGCTTACAGAATTTAAAGGAGTTGCATTTTCGCCGGTAACCGTACCCGAAACGGTGGTTCCCTGGGCTATAACAAAACCTGAAGTACAGAAAACCAGGAAGACAATAAGATGGAGATAAATGGCGATACGAAACTTAGCGAAATTGTTATGAACAACCGATAAATATATTTTCATAGTTAATTTATATTAGTAAAAAATCTCAAAAGGATTAGTATTGAAGCAGAATAAAAAAAGGCAATTTTAAGAAAATGAAATTTTTTCTTATGCGGGATGTAAATAAGTTGAATGAAGAAGTAAATATTTCATATGCAGCAAAATAATTTCAAAGATACCGGAATGAGTATCAAGTGTTAAGACAATGCAAAGTAGGAATTATGCTGCATTTTATTAAAATAATATCAGGAAATGAAGCAGCGAGAAAAAAATGTTCGCAAGTATATGTTGCTGCTCAATTTTTTGTAATTACAAAAAAAATTAAATGTTTTCGTTAGCTTTAAATTTGCTGTGTCATAAATATTAATATCAATCTTTTCTGTCGCAATCGATTGCCCTTACAAATCAATTAAATTTAAGAAGGTTCAAAATAAGAAGGTTTAAAAATGAAAATTTGAAAAAAGATTACTCTACGAATTTGATGGGATATTATTACCTTTGTGCACCTTTTAAATAACAATATAAATCTTTCTGTTATGAGTTTACACCTGGGAGATGAAGTTCCAAATTTTACAGCAAATACAACCATCGGTACTATTGATTTTTATGAATACCTTGGTGATAGCTGGGGCGTTTTATTTTCTCACCCTGCAGATTATACGCCTGTCTGCACTACCGAATTAGGCAGAACTGCTGCTTTGCAGGAGGAGTTTGCAAAAAGAAATGTAAAAGTGCTTGCGCTTAGCGTAGATCCGATCGATAAACACCATGGATGGATAAATGATATTAATGAAACACAAAAGGTAACTGTAGATTTTCCGATTATTGCTGATGAAGACAGGAAAGTTGCAGAATTATATGATATGATTCATCCCAATGCATCTGCAACTGCTACCGTTCGTTCTTTGTATATAATTGGCCCTGATAAAAAATTAAAGTTGTATATCACTTATCCGGCAAGTACAGGTCGTAATTTCCTTGAGGTTTTACGTGTGATTGACAGCCTGCAGCTTACTGCTAATTACAGCGTAGCTACGCCTGCAAACTGGGAAGAAGGACAGGATGTGATAGTAGTGCCTGCGGTAAGCACTGAAGATGCTATTAAGAAGTTTCCTAAAGGTGTAAATGTAGTAAAGCCTTATTTGAGGTATACACCGCAGCCGAATAAATAATGTCTGCACCTGGATTTATTGGATTTCAAGGATTTGAGAAAAAAACAGGTTATTTTGATTGAAAGAAAGGATTTTGAGGAAATGCGTTTTCCTTCTCAAAATCCTTTCTTATTTTATAAAACTTTTCCTCCTAAATCCCTCTAATCCTTCTAAATCGTGGTGGTTCTTACGTTTTTTCTTAATTGTGTCATTAACGCCTTTAAATCTTTTGGTAAAGGCGCTTCCAGTTCCTGCTTATTACCTTCTCCATCATTAAACTTTAACTGATGGGAGTGAAGAGCAAGACGGTTGAGAATGGGACGTTCTTCAAGTTCGTTTTTGCTTAGTTTAAATTTTCTTTTTATTGTTGATAACAGCACCGGCTGTCCGTCTCCATAAAGTTCATCACACACTATGGTATTGCCAACATATTTTGCATGTACTCTTATCTGGTGGGTTCTGCCGGTATGTATTTGAAACTGTACCCATGAATACAGGCCAAATTCCTCCAGCACTTTATAATCTGTAACGGACGGCTTTCCTTTTTTGTTGGTTATCATTAAAGTCGATTTTCCGGCAGCCTCCATGATGGGGACATCAATTCTGCCTTCCCGGTTCATCATTGTTCCGTTGACCATGCCCAGATAATATTTTTCTACTTCCCGACCTTCGAATTTTTGAGATAAATCTTTGTGTGTTACTTCATCTTTGGCAAAAATGATAAGGCCGCTGGTGTCTTTATCAAGACGATGAACAGTATAAATCTTTCCCAGTTGCTTCTGCAAAAGTGTTTTAAGAGAAGGATCTTTTCCAAATCTGTCAGGTATAGATAATAAACCTGCGGGTTTGTTTATAGCAATAAAATGTTCGTTTTCAAAAATAATATCAAATTTCATATCAAGAGGTGGAAAATAAGGTGGATTAGAATTGTTGCCGTACAAGTGTGCGACGCAACGATGATTAAACAAAGTGATTCAGCCTGGCTCCAAAAGAAAAACAAAAGTTATTCCTTCACTTTTACGAAAGACTGATTCATAAATTTAAGCAATCTTACCTCTTTTTCTTTTAAGAAACGCCACCTGCCCCGCTGAACATCTTTTTTGGTAAGCCCGGCGTACATAACGCGGTCGAGGCCTTTTACATCGTACTTCAGGTGCTCAAAAATACGGCGAACGATCCGGTGGCGGCCACTATGAATTTCAACACCGATTACGCTTTTATCTTTTGCATCAGCATATGCAATTACATCAGGTGCTACAAAGCCATCTTCGAGCGTAATGCCTGAAGCTATCGTATCAATGTCTGCCTTCGTAAGCGCCCTGTCGAGCCTCACTTCGTACACCTTTTTTACCTCGTGGCTGGGATGAGATAATTTTTGTGCAAGTTCACCATCGTTGGTAAGCAATAATACGCCGGAAGTATTTCTGTCTAAACGGCCAACAGGATATACCCTTTCGTCGGTTGCAGTGCGAACAAGGTCGAGCACAGTTTTGCGCCCCTGCGGGTCTTCTGAAGTAGTGATAAAATCTTTAGGCTTATTAAGCAATATGTAAACAAAATTTTTGGTGGGAGTTATTTTTTTATTACCAACTTTTACTGCATCCTTTTCGCTGATTTTCGTTCCGGGATCAGTAACTGTTGCACCATTAACCGTCACTTTTCCATCCCTTACTAACAGGGCTGCATCACGACGTGAACAAAGGCCACCATGAGCAATGTATTTGTTGAGCGGCATCTGCTCTGCTGCTGTTTTTTCGTTGTCTTTTTTGGCAACAGTCGCCGGGGTGGGTTTTGTTGAGGAGTTATCTGTCCTGAAAGTTTTTAGGGTTGAAGCCGTAGCTACATTTTGGGGATACTTATTTGGTCTTGATACTTTTGCCTCCGTAGTGCGCGGTTGCTGCTTTTGCAATCTTTCGGCTCTTTTTCTTTCAAAATGAGCTTCAATTGCTGCAGCTCTTTCTTTTTTTTCTTTCTTTTTTTCCTGGCGGATTTCTTCTTTTACCGTACCTGCTTTCTTTTGTTTTACAAACTTTTGAAAGTTATCTGTGCGTGGCATATAATTTTTTTTTGACGCTTGCTGTTTTACAACAGTAAAAATGTTGGACGTAAAGGTAGAAATAAAAAAGCAGACCAATTGGCCTGCTGACTTCATAGGGATAGAACTTATATCTTTTACTGATTATTTAACAGCCTCGCTGCGCCTGTTTTTATGGTTGTTTTTTAATTGTTCTTTTTGCTCATTGGTAAGTAAAGTTTCCATGTCGGCCTTGTGCTTCTTCATAAGACTTTTCATTTGCTCTTTTTTTTCTTCCTGGCTAAGGGCAGTATTTTGATGAATACTTTGAATATTGTTTCTGAGAGCAGTGTTTAAATCTTTCATTTTTGCTGATTGCTCAGGCGTCAGATTTAAATCTTTTGTCATTTCTTCAAATCTTCTGCTGTGCATTTCGCCTTTGTTTCCATCGCGAAATTCCTTTCTCATCTCCAGGGCTTGTTGTCTTTGTGCGGCAGTAAGAATTGCATTCATTTTTTCTTTATGCTCCTTCGCCAAAGCCTGACGCTTTTCTTTTTGTTCGTCAGCACTTAGATTTGAGCTTTTATTTAAGTCCTGCATCTGCTGACGGAAGCTCTCATTAAGCGTTTTTATCTGTGCTTTCTGGTCGTCTGTCAGATTGAGTTTGTCAAGGTTATGCCCGCCGCGATAGGCTTGCCTGTTATCAGATTTATTCCATTTATTATTAGTCGAATCTGTTGTTTGTGCCATCGAAGAAAAACCTGTTACAATTGCCATTATGGCTAATGCTATCTTTTTCATAAGTGCTTTTAGTTTGAATAGATAGACAGATAGTGATAAATAAGGTTTAAGTATAACCAGGTAAATGAGTGTTAATTAAAATTGAATTTCCTGCTGAAAAAGATATGTGTGTATCGAATTTATGAACAACAGCTAATTCAGATTTTTTTGCGTAAAAGTTTTCTGCGGCGGCAATGTCATTTGTTAGTAATATTATTTCTTTAATTATCATTGTTTATCCTTTTTAATTAAAAAGCTACCAAATATCTTCAGTAGGCACTAAAGGAAATGATAAAATCAGTTTTGCCTTTTTCAATTGTATTAAGAGAAAATTTGTAATGATGATTGATAAGTATTTCCCTGATTAGCATTAGTCCCACACCTTGCCCGTCTTTTTTGGTGCTGAAAAAGGGAGAGAATATTTGTTCTTTTAGTGAAGCATCAATGCCTTTTCCGGTGTCTGATATAATTAGTTGTAATGGATGATTAGCTGTTGTAAATGTTATTGTTCCTTTTTGTTCGATAGCTTCAATTGCATTCTTTACAATATTTATCAAAGCCTGTTCCATTTGCTGTTCATCTGCATTAATAATTACTGGCTCATCCATGTTATATTGAAAACCTATTTCTTTTTCACCTGCCTTTAAAGACATCAAAGTAGAAACGTCAGAAATCAATTTGTGTAAATCAATTTTCTTTTTATTTGGAGGAGGAAGGCGTACAATATCAGCAAAATTTCGCATAAATGCATTGAGGTTATGATTTCTTTCTACTGCTACGTGCAATGCATTTTTTAATGTGGCATTTTGTTCTCCATTAATTTGGGTTGTTTTTAAAGTTGACTCTAGAATACTGTTAACCGGTCCAATTGTATTGTTCACTTCATGTGCCATCATTCTTATGACCTTTCCATAAGCTTTCTTTTCGGCTTCAAGAATTTCTGCGGTAAGTTCTTCCATCATTACAAAAACCCTTGGAAATCCTTTGTCAATAAAATGAGATTTTTGCAGCTTAAATGTTGTTACTCCGTTTAAAGAAATTGTTTTTGATTCTCCTGATTGAAGCTCGCTTATTTGCTTCATTACAGGATGGTCTATTTCTTCAATCTGTTTATTAATGATTGATTTTTCATTTATATTAAGAAATTGAATTGCTTTGGGATTGAGCTGGTGAATTTTGTTATCATAATCTAAAATAATGATACCGGTAGGTGAGGTTTGTATCAGTTTCTCAAGGAAAAAATGTTGTTGTTCCTGTTTTGTTCGTTCAGTTCTTAATTGTTCTATCATCTGGTTATAGATTGAAATTAATTCATCCATTTCATGTTTTCCTGTTGTGACAAACTTTGTTGTAAAATCCCTGTCTTTAATCGCTTCGACTCCTGACATTAAAGTTTTTAGTATCTAACAACTTAAATCGTAGCCAAAAATGGCAAGACTTATGCTGCCGGATAATTTAATTGAGGTATAATAACCAGGTTTTTAATTTTCAATGCTGTCAGAATTGCTTCCTTTCCTAT